>Ga0247815_10000667_pt1 | contig 26937 bp, 23 predicted proteins | sample UWRJL194509B1_FD_181014 | JGI IMG/M metagenome (GOLD analysis project Ga0247815, IMG submission 181014) | Plant litter microbial communities from Arlington Agricultural Research Station in Wisconsin, United States - UWRJ-L194-509B-1 | ecosystem: Environmental > Terrestrial > Plant litter >...
TTTTTTTCTTTTAAGGTAAAAACCTGACTGATTAATAAGCATTTTCTTCTCCTTTGAAAACATTTATTACTGTTTTCATAACAATTTTAATATCCAATAACAAACTCCAGTTTTCAATATACCAAATATCATATTCTACTCTATTTTCCATATCTATCAATTCCCGGGTTTCACCTCGGTATCCATTTACTTGTGCCCATCCCGTAATACCTGGCTTGGCATATTGACGAACTAAATAATTGTTAATTAATTCGGTATACTGTTTGGTATGATTTACCATATGCGGGCGCGGGCCTACCACTGACATATCTCCCCAAAAAACATTAAAAAACTGAGGCAGTTCATCAATACTGGTCTTGCGAATAAAAGCGCCAAATCGTGTTACCCTACTGTCTCCTTTTTTAGCTTGTTTACTATCTGCTAAACCATTAAGAGACATACTTCTAAACTTTAAGCAAGTAAATGTTTTATTATCTCTACCTGATCTTTCCTGCCTAAAAAATACTGGGCCTGGCGATTCCACTTTAATAATCAACATCAAAATAGGGAATAACCACGGGAATATCAATAGTATAACTGCAAGAGAAAAGCCAACATCAAATACCTTTTTCATCAAGCGATTTACAGTAAATTCTAAAGGTTCGGGACGAAACATCAATACTGGTGTATTTTCGTAAAAAGACATTTCAACCTTATTTGATTTGGTATACAATTGAAAATCAGGAATAAACTTAATCCGCACCATATAATGTTCGCAAATTTGTATAATTTTATTGATTACCGCAATATTGTCAATATGAAGTGCGACATACATTTCGTCTACCTTTTCCTTTTGAACGAAATCTTCAATAGCATCAAATCCACCCAGCACCGGATAAGATATAAAGGCAAATGGATCTACCTTCTCATCAAAAAAACCTAAAAAACGGTAACCAAAAGTCAAATCTTTTGCTAAAATTTTTCGCATTCTCTCTCCAGTATCATTAGCCCCAATTATAATAAAATTTCTAAAATTATATCCTTTTGCTCTAATATATTTTAAAAGTTTCATTGATAAGTAGCGAGATACCATCAACAGTCCGAAGAAAAAAAAGTAAAAATAAACCAATCGAAGCCTTGAGATATCTGAATATTTTAAAAAGACAACAAAAATGGCGGTTATTGCCGCATGAAGAATTACTTTTTTAATTGTTCTTTTTAATATCGACTCTATGGGTTCGATCCTTATAATTCGATAGGAATCTCTGTATAGCAACAATGTAATCCAAATTAAATTAGATAGCAGCGAAATAGTCTGAACCTCCTTTAAAAAGAGTTTATCTAAACTACCAAACCTTGTAAATGCCGATAAGACAATAGCAGCATTTAACAATGTAACATCCCATATTACAAAAAGAAGTTTGAAATAGCGGGAAAAGTGAAACTGCGATAATTCTTTTAAAATTTTCATATCAATTTGACAGTCTTGTTTTCTGAATAGCATGAAAATGGCCTGCATATTGATCCACAATGATTTCCCAATCGTAAATAGTCACAATTTTCTTTTGGTTTTCTACAAGCATATTTTGAGAATGAATATCATTATACTTTATATGCAACAAATGATTCATAATATCATTTTCATCTTTGAAATAAATTGCATCATTACCAAGAATGTATCTATTAAAGTCGTTATCATTCGCACAAATTAAACTATTAGAAGCCATTGCTTCTAATAAAGAAGGGTTTGTTCCTCCCACTGTATGACCGTGAAAATAAATATTTGAATAATAACGTAAATTATTTAGTACATCAATATTATAGATTCCTCCAATGAACTTGATTTGTGTATGTGCAGAAAATTTATCCTTTAAATACTTACCATAAGAAGTTTCATGATTTCCTATTATTAAAAAAGGACGCGTTAAATTTGCTTTAGCGACACCATCCAAAATAGTTTCGATACTATTCTCAGGCTCTAACCTGGCAATAAGCATATCATAATCATTTGATTTAAGTCCATAATTATTTATAATTTGAATCTCATTATTTTCAAATAAAGTTGCGCCATAAGCAATATATGTAGATTTAGCACTATAAGTGCTTTCTAAATAATTCTGGATACCAATCGAGTCTGAAATAAGATGATCACTGTATTTTACGCCTAAAGACTCCGCATAAAGAAGAAACTTTTTTACCTTACTAGAATATTTCGTTCTCTTCCATTCTAAACCGTCCATATTAGTTGTTATAATGGATTTTTTTGGCATTAACCATCCCCAGATAGAACTACTGGTATATCCCAGTTGCAAAACAATATCACAATGTCGCTTTCTAACATCCAAAATGCAATTCAAGTCATAAATAAACTGACCCGCCGTACCAAGTCTATGTTCCGGATCATAACAGTGAACAATTTGAACTCCGTTCCACTCTTTTTCCTGATAGGGATGATTATGTGAATTATAAACTATAACTTCAAATCCTCTCTTCACTAAACCTAATGCCAAATATTCTGCGCACTGTTCGAAACCCCCATAATGATTAGGAATTCCTCTGGTTCCCACTATTGCTATCTTCATTTATTTAAAACTAATTTATAAGCCTTTAATGTTTCTTCAGCTGTTTTTTCCCAAACATATTCTTTCAAAATTAATTCTTTTAACGAATTATTTTTAGGAGCATTAAAAGCTCTTATGACAGCATCTTTAATAGATTGTACATCATCTGGCTGACAATAATATGCAAAATCTTTAAAATATTCTTGTGTATCACCTTTTGGCGAAACTACAATATTACAATTCATTACAGCCGCTTCTAGTGAACTCAGCCCCGTTGTTTCAAACCAACTCGGTAAAACATGAACTTTAGAGGCTTTATATATTGATGCTAAATCTTTATGATCGAGATGATCAATTAACTGAATATTTTTATTTTGTTCAATTAATTTTACACACTCATCATAATATACTGAATGATTTGGAGCACGCTTACCAATGAGAGTTAAATATATATTAGTTCCAATTAATGCCTTTATAAGATTTAGCTGATTTTTTAAGCCTTCAATTCTTCCGACGCATAAAACATGGTTTCTAAAGTTCTCGTTAGGATCTACTCTATCGTTAAAAATCAATTTATTTACTGCATTTGGTATTTTAAAATAGGGCGTGAAAACATTATACCTTTTTACAAATCTATTATATTCACTATGCGAATTTGGAAGTAAAAGACTTGCTCTATTTGCAATATATTTTATAGATTTTTTATGACCTTTAAATAGGTAATATTTTGAATTAATTTTATCACCATTTTTTAAGAATCTTGCAATTACTTTAATATATTCAATTCTATCATTACTAAAGATCTTAGAGAGTATTGCTAATTTGCCCTGTCTAATATTTTCATATTCACTGTAATCAACAAAAATTGTTGATACTACAAAAGGAAGTTTTGATTTCCTAATGTGAGGCAATATATCATCTGGTCTAATAATATTAAAAAAGTGCATAAGATCATAAGAATCATAGTCAATTTTGCCATTACCTATAAACACATCTACTTGGATACCTAAATCTCTCAAATATTGAGCAGTAGAATGAATCTGAATACTATCGCCTCCTGGTGAAGAATTGAGAGTTTTTCTCGAAATCATTAATATTCTCATATATCTTCCGTGCTTTACAATTATTGCAATTATAAAGCTTAATTAAATCACTATAATGTTTTTTTAATTCCTTTGCAAAATTGTTAAGTTCGCATTTTTAATAATTTTGCAGGAACACCACCATAAATACCGTTATCAATATATTCACCCGCTTTCAAAACAGCACCTGCAGCAACAACACAGCCATTACCAAGTTTAACACCATCTAATATTGTAACTTTGGCTCCAATCCAACAATTTTCTCCAATATTAATTCCAATGTGACTAACTCCCTGCAGTCGAATAGGAACATTAATATCAGTTATGTTATGGTTTTCTGAATGAAAACTGACATAATTACCAATAATTGTATTAGAACCAATTTTGATGCCTCCGGCACATCCATAAAAAGCATCTGTACCTAAACCTACATTATCTTTAACAATAATGCCTTTACCTAAATGTTTTAAATTTCCAGTACATTCTATAGCCGTATTTCTACCAATTGAAACATTATTTCCTAAACTAATTCCCCAGGTAGATAATCCATCAATATAACAATTATCGCTAAATGTTACACCTCTACCAACTCTTATTAATTTTCTTGATTTTATAACTGTTCGTTTTCCTATAAATAACAAACCATCGTTTTTTACGCCTGACAATAAACCACGCAAAATCATAAAAAATCTATTAACAAACATACCTAATAAGTAATTTAAAGAGATCATTTCGTCGAAGACATAAGGTTCTTTTTTAATTTTACTTATTATTTTTTGAATTATTTTTTTCATTTATTTAGATTCTTATTTATTCAAATAGCCTATTGCGTACTGATTAATTATTTTCAAGTGTATTTCCTTCTTTTTATTATTAGTAAGTCTTAGTAATATTTTACAAAAAAACAAAGCTATATACCATTTTATGACTTTCCTTAAAACAACCCATTTAGAAACTGATTCATCTATAATACGTAATGATTTGCCAATCCCTTTAGAATACAATAAAACATAATCCTCATTTAATTTATTATTAATTTTATGCAATATATTTTGCTTTGGATTGTAACGCATTTTATATCCCATAATAGCAGCCCTATCCTGATATTCAGTCTCTTCTCCACCACCTAATGAAGTACCATTCCGTCCTAACTCATTATTATAAAAACCTATTCTTAAGGCATCCTTTTTTCTAATAGCAAAATTTCCTCCCATTAAATGTTTAACAAATTTTGGTGAATTTCCACAATCAAAAACACTTACCAAAAAATAATATTTTTCAGGCAACCATATTGGAATTTTAATCTTATGTGGTAAAACTTTGCCACCTGATATTGATATAGATGAATTTAAAAAAGTTTCATCACAAATTTCAAAATAATTTTTAACCAATTCGATATCATCGTCTAGATAAACTAGAATTTCACCAACTGATTCTTTAATACCTCTATTTCTGGCATGAGAGAGTCCTTGTTTAGTTTCCAGAAAATACTTTACAATTTGATGGCTTTTAAATCTATGTTTAAGTTCTGCAGTTCCATCATTCGAATTATTATCTATAAGAAGAATTTCAATATCTCCTCTGTTTTTTACAACATTTAAAACTGAATCAATTGTTTCATCCAATAATTTAAATCTATTGTATGAACATATAATAACACTATACTTAATCATGATGAAAAATAAATTGTATTGGAGCAACCTCGGCTGCATTATTATAAATACCCTTATAATAAAATAAAAGCATTGCTACACAAATTAATATTGCGATAGGCTTAATTATTTTTGACTCAGATGACTTTAGCATTCTAAAAATATAAAGCATTAAGAAAGCCATAATAATTACTCTGAAAAAAATGAAATAGTCTGATATACGTTCAAGAATAAAATTACCTTTAAACATTCTTGATAATATAACACCAATAAAAAACAGGTTATAAAACTGTATAAAATAATACTTTTGGAATCGTATCTTTAATTTATCATAAAAGAGTATTATCATTAAATCAACAAAAAAAAACAAAAAAACAGATAGACCGTCACCAACTTTATTTTCTTGCGTGTAATCTCTAAGTGTATCTAAATTTTCCATATAATAACTATAACCCAATAAATTAATTAATGGATTAAAATAAGCTAGAAGAATCATAAAGAAATTAGGTAAAACAAACACTGCTAATAAAAAAAATAAAATTTGTTTTTTTACATTTTTAAACCATTCAATTTTAATAAGGGGTAATAAAACAAATAGCATCAGTACTGTTTTATGTACAGAAAAGGCCAAAATTGCAATAAAAAACAATTTATAAAATTCCTTTTTATTATATAACTGAATACAATACATAAAAATTAAAAAAGCTAATGTTTGCCTCATAGCATTCATGCTCACAAAAAAAAGAAGACTTGTGAAAAAAAAATAAAAATACCAATACCTTAAAAATGGTATGCTTTTTAAAAAGAGCAACAAAAATAGAATTTGCAAAAAAGCTAGGACGATAAATAAAGAATAACTCTCAAATTCTAAATAAACAAGAATTTTGTTTAGCCAAATAAAACCAAAATCATTATCGACAGGAAATTTTCCTGTATAATCTAACTCTTTAAACCACGAGGTATATCCTGCATAATCTTTACCAACATAATACCTTAAGCCGACAGTTAATGTATAAAATAAAATAAAGAAAATAATTCCGGGTTTCTTGAAATCCAATTCTGTTGTATTCTTAACACTTTTTTTTTCGATCATCAATATATTCAAAAAAAGAATTATAAAGAGTGGAAATAAAGTGTAGAAAACATATGTAGCAATGTCTGTCAAAGTTTGTTATATTACTTAAAAATTTTATTAAAATCTTTTCTTTCAAAAACTTCTAAATGCCCACCATAGGTTGCATTAAAAACTTTTCGCCCATTATTTATAAAAAATTCATTAGCCACTGAAAAACCTTTTTCCATTCTCTTAACATTCGGGTCATGCCATCTTTCACCTTTAGTATAATAATTAGGCACGAAATGATTTTCGTCACTTTCTTTGGTTACAATAATTGCTGATCCTGATTTTTCAACCTTATCATAATTATGATCGAAACCAATCATATAAACTTCTTCAAAGCCCATATAATAAGCCAATTGCAAACACATAAAGGTCACGCTACCACCCACTCCGATTCTTTTCAAACAATCATTAGAAAAATTAGGCTCAAAAATTTTATCCCTATAGTTTAAGTAAGCATTAAAATTAACCGTATTTGCATCTTTATTCAACGTATAATCTAAATAAGTCGGAACAAACTTTGTTTCTACCCGAAGTGCATTAATCTCGGAAGCGCGGTCTTCGGCTATTAAATAGTCTTCTATTACATAATATGTAGGTAAAAAACCCATTTTCTCCTTATTAAGATAAATGCCATTTACTCCAAATGTAATTTCATTTTTCAACAATGTTAAATCCAATTTATTTAACGAAGGACCATTACCTATAATGAAACATCTTTTCCCTTTATGTTTGTCTTTGAAATTTTTTAATTTCTCCTCATTCTTGGTAAGTATCATTCCTACTCCGGCCATTCTAAATCTAAATGTATACCAAATATGGTCTAAATAATTTGTGTTTTTTCTAACATCTAATATTGAATTTTTATCAATAAAAACATTCAAAAAAGAAAAGAAAACTGGTTTTAAAAGTTTTTTTAACGACATATTACTACTTCCTAAAAAATTTAAATTTGAAAAATTGTATACCATTCATAATATCCTTTCTCATTAGTACAGCCAAAATTGCAATGCTAATCAAAAACGTAATTATTATAATATAACTGTTAGATATGAAACTAGAAACCATTACATCTGTAAAACAAATCACAAGCATTAATACGTATAAGTATATCTCTTTGATTTTTACAGTGTTCCAAGAATATTTCACTCTTGAAATCATCATGGTTAAATGAGAAAGTACTATTGCAACAACTGCTCCATATAGTCCCCAAATTGGTATAAGCAAAAAATTAAATACAATAGCAATTAATGCGCCCCATATACTTGAATAGAAATAATACTTACTTTCTCTAGTAGCTGAAAAATTACAACCAATAAAACCCGAAACCGATGAAAACAAGGCAGATAATGAAAGTATCGGTATATATTTCCAAGAATCTATAAATTTGGCATCCGCAACAAATCCTGTTAATGCTTTTCCTAAAATACTGATTGTCATAACGCATAGTATCAAAAACAAAAATACTATCTTAAGAATATTATTGTAAAACTTTTCGTAATTTTCTTTTTTAAATTCTTCAATTACAGAAATTTGCCAAGACACCATAAATACGGAAAACAAAACATTAACTAAAGAGGGAAATTTATTTGATACTGCAAAAAGTCCCACTGCATGCATACCTAAATATTGTTCCATTACTGGCCTATTTAATGATCCTACTAACCACCACATTACTGCATTAGGAATTAAAGGAATGGAATATTTAAGCATTTCTTTATATCTCTCTAAACTTAAAGTTTTAAACGAAATATAATTATAAGCTTTTGAATGTATAAAAGTATAAACCCCTGAAACAATATAGGAAAGTATTTGAGCTATAAAAAAACCTTCTAAACCATAATTAGGAATAAAAGCAACTGAGAAAACTGCAGTTAACAATGTTAATACAACTCCTGAGATTGAATATACTTTGATATTATTAATACTACGAGAAAACTGTTGCAGAAAAGTCTGAAAAAATAAAGTAACAACTAATGTATATATAAATATATAATTATCTGTGATGCTTTTTAAGATTCCAGCTTGAGAGAAAAACTCTTTCACTCCGAATAAAATAAAACCAGCAACACAAAGCAAAACAGAAGAATAAACTAACCCAGCTGTAAAAAATTGTTTTTGTTTATCTGTTTCCTGATCTTTTGGAAAAATAAAAATTGATTCTGAAATACTCAGACTAACTATCCCCAACAAAAGAGTGGCATAAACTAGAGCATTATCTGAGGTTCCATAATCTTCTACACTCAACCATTTAGTATAAAACGGAAGCATTACAAAAGTAATCATCTTACTACCTATATTGCCTACGAAAACAAGAATTGTATTTTTTCCTAATTGTTTATAATTATTCATTTTTACTTCTCGTTTTCAACCTTATTTTTGTTATGATTTATCACTTAAGCGAGCTAATTTCTGTTCTAAATATTTCGGAATTATTATTCGCAATAATATCACTTTCTTTAATCTTTACAAAATGTATAATTGCAGGAGGTACTCTGGATTGGTCATAAGTTATATCTATTACTCCAGGAGTGGTCTCAATCATGTCAGGATAAGAAATATCTGTATTGCTGTCGATAACCATTTTATAAGGCCATGTAGCCCCATCATCCTCAGATAAACAAACCGTCATATTTGTTCTTGTTGTTGCATTATTAAAGATTAAAATCAAACGCCCCGATTGTAGTTTTGCTAAATGGAAACGTGCCGAGGTAGTTGCACCTAAATCTGTGAATTTTTTTGCTTCATCCCAAAGTTCTCCATTCTTACTTTTTGAATAATAGATACCATCCAAAGTTCTCGTCATACCTAAATAAGTTGAATCAGAAAGCTCCACAAACATATGTTCATATACCATATGTTGTTTAGAAACATTCATCTTCATACCTCCAACTTTAACAAAAGGTGATAAATAATTTGTCGAGTAATTTCCTTTATACATAAAGGGTTGTTGCAATATTGAATTTCCAGCATACCAGACTGCAATTGGAAAAATCATCTGATCTGTTATTTTAGATGTAAAAGGCTTATTTATCATTATACCCACAGCTAATTTTCTAGGCGAAGAATATTCAATAGTGTTGGTTTCTTGAGAAAGTTTTAATTTTGAATACCATACTTCTGCCCATTGCTTTTTAGCAATAATCTTTTTATCGCTATGTTTTGCCCACGCAATGTATAAATTACCAAACTTATCATTAAATAAACTAGGATCCATAACTCTTGTCGAGTCTTCGGGATTAGTATAAATCACTAATTTATCATGTTTCCAAGATTTTCCATAATCTTTACTTAAAGATACGGTAATGTAATTATCATTACCTTCCCATTTTCCACCTGTAATCCATGCTGAATATAAATTCCCCCATTTATCAGCACCTATAGAAGGTATTCCCTGCCAAGTCCTAAGGCTTTTGTTATATTTAGCATTATTCTCTTGGTTTTGTAAAAGTCCTCCTTCTACATACAAATCAGAATCAACAACATGATTTTCAGGAAGTAATGTAAAATCTTGCCCAAAATAACTTGTGGGTTTACTAGTTAATTCAGTACTAACAGGAGGTTTTTCTAAAGTAGGATCTTTCTCAGAACTGCATGAAGAAAACATCGAAAAAACAAATAAGACAAGTAAAATTTTTCGCATATATTGTATTACATTAAGAAATTAATTCCCTTTAACTATTTTAAAAAGTATCTGTATCATTTAAAAAACTATCGATATAATTTTCAGTTTTATCTACAAGTTTTTCATTATTATAACCTACAAAATCTATATTATTAATTTCAGCCGCTTCTAAATCATTAAATGAATCACCAATTAAACAAGTGTCTTCTATTTTATATTGATACTCTGCTAGTAGAATTTTAACCAATTCATTTTTAGGAGTAGGTGAACCATTAATCGACCTAAAATATTTTGATAAATTCAAACACTGACAAATATAACGCAATTCATTCCCATCTGAGCCTGAAACAACATGCATGTTATATTTTAAATAGTTTTCTTTAATGAAATTTAAAGACTCCTCTATGAGGAGCTTTGAATCTAAAAGGTTTTGAAGCATTACTGTTGAAAATTCCTCAGCTAACGTTTTTATCTTATCATCAGTAACATCCTCTTTCCTTATTTGCTCAAAAAAATATCTAAATTTGTTATAGCGTGACAGCCCTCCATTGTTTCTATGATATTCCATTAATAGAGAAACTTGTTCTTGCGGATATTTTTGCAAAACAACTTCAAATCCTTTATCACGAACTGGCATGGAATCCATAATAACTCCATCAAAATCCCATAATATAGTTTTATAATTACTCAACATCTTGTAATCTTTTTAAAACTTTGTCAACATCTTCCGGATTATCAATCGGAATAGAGTTCTTTGACATTTTTACCATTTTCACTTCATAACCCATTTCTAAAAATCGTAAAATTTCAATATCTTCTTCTAATTCCATTGGTGTTTTTTCAGTGGCCTGGCTAAAAGTGCTCAATGCTTCTTTCGGAAATGCATATATGCAAACCTGTCTAAAACCAACTTTGAATGAATTGTTTTTATTGCCAGGAATTGGCGCTCTTGACATATAAAGCAATCTATTATCTTGTCTCATGACAACTTTTGGAACTGAAACACTTAAATAGTCATCTGCATTATCAATTTCACAAAAACCATTTAAGATCTCACCATTTGATTTCGGCAGTAGTTCAACAATTTTACTTATATCATCTGGGTTTATAACAGGTTCATCACCTTGAACATTGATATAATAATCCGCATCAATTTTATTAGCAACCTCAGAAACTCTATCAGTTCCTGTAAGACAATTATCAGAAGTTAATATACATTGTATCCCATTATCTGTACAATGTTTTAAGATTCTTTCATCCTCAGTAGCTACAAAAATTAATTCGGGATCAAAAGCTTTACTACATTGTTCCCAAACTCTTTGAATCATAGTTTTCCCATTTAATATTATAAGTGGCTTGCCAGGAAATCGTGAAGATTTATATCTGGCTGGAATTACAAGTACAGCTTTCATCTAATTAAATTTGAGAATAGATTGAATCAATTATAAGGTTTTTATATTTGGTTGGTGTAAGTGAAATCAAGTTCATTCCACTTTCTTGCCCATGAGCAAATAAACTTTCATTTTCTAAAAAAAGTTCCTGTTCTTTATTTCCAACTGTTGAATTCGTATAACCATCATAACCAACTACAAAACATTTTTCGATTTCTAAGTTTATTGCTGTCTGCAAAGCTATGGCAGTGTGAGAATCGTTTAATAAATTTGTAAATGTAACTTCGGCTAATTCTGTTGCTTCATTAATTAACTTTGCAGGAACAAAAGTTCCCATTTTTCTTGGTGATGGTGGCAAAACACAAGTGCCTTTAAACTCCTTAATATTTTTAAAAACAGATGTCAGTCGATTTCCTTCATTACCCACCAAACAATAATAGTTCTGACAATTGACATCTTTAAATGCTATTGAATTTTTTGAACTTGCATGTATAATAACAATTTCATTTTCAAATTTATTGATAAATTCAATTATTGCATCTGCTTTTTCTACAGCAGTAGGACCGCCACCAATTATTAACCCATATTTGTATTTTTTAGGAGTAATAAGAACTGGAAATTTATTTATCTTTTTATCTTTTTGTTGGTGCAATGCACGAACAATACTGTTTATAGAATAATATCGTTTAGAAACCCATTCCATCACATCTTTTTGAGGCAATGAATTAGCTCCAGATACCATATATGGCAAGTTTGTACCCCATTCATATTCTTTTTGCAACTGAGTAAAAGCATCTGTTACTGAAGATAGTGCATTGAAATCAACTTCTATATTATTTCTCTGATTTAAGGCTGTCAACAAAAGCTCTGTTTTTAAATTTCCAGCACCTCTACCCATTCCTGTAATAGTTGCGTCAACCATATCTGCGCCACATTCAATTGCAGTCAAAGTATTTACAAGTGCCAATTCTAAATTATTATGACCATGAAAGCCAATTTTAGTTTTCATTTGGGAACGAACAAGAGAAAAAATTTCTTTTACATCTTCAGGATAAACACCTCCATAGGAATCTACCATATAAAAATAGTCTGCTACTCCATCTACATGTTTTAAATTAGATAAAAATTCGGGAAGATTTTTCCATTTGGACATATACATAACATTGAAACCTACTTCAAATCCCATTGATTTAACTTTTTTAGCCAAATCAATTGCTCTTAATAATTGTTCAGGATCAATAGCAATTCTCACCATTGTAATTATACCTAAACATGGCTTCAATAGTTCTTCTACAGTTTCTAACTTTATATTTTTTTCATCTAATATAATTACTAATTTCTTATTTGATATAAGAGATAATTTTTTTAAAACAAAATCAGGACAATAAAAATATTCACCATAGTATCCAGATAACTTTGGGCTTCTATAGCCTACCTCTAAATATTCTACAGGTAAGTCATTCATTGCTGTTAAATAAGTATCAACTAAATTTTTATCAAAATCCCAATTCGTATAATATCCTCCGTCTCTTAATGTACAATCAAGTATTTTCAATTTATCTTTCATATTTTTTCCGTGTAAAATCATCCATACTAATTTGGACAGCAAAGTTTAATAAAGTAATATTTAAACCTTGCGATTTGTTCCAAATGATTCAAATTTCAATAGTTACCTTGTTATTTCAAAAAACAAAATTATTTAAACAACTTCAAATCACTCTCCGACCTTTCCTTAACCAAAGCTGCAAAATTGTATTTAGGTTACCAGCCAAGTTTCGTTTTAGAATTATTAGGATCTCAAATTAAAAAATATACCTCTGTACGATGATAATATTCAGGATCTACCCGAACTACCACTTTTCCAATTTCTAATTGATATAGAGGGTTATTACAAGTTGCTATTTAGCTATTTAGCTATCTCACTTTCATTTTCTCCCTCGAAGGTAAATTCTATACCTATTTCTGCAAAAGCCATGATTACGAAATCTCTAATATTAGTAGTCAAGCCTGTATCATTTACATAATGTTCCGGCACATCTTGCTGTAAAATTCTCCACATTGCTTCAACATAAACTTTAGCATGCTATATAAATTTTACTTTCTTTATTCATTTTAAAGTTTAAAATTTTTATTTCACTCTGATAAATTCATCTTCTTTTTCAATCATTTCTTTAGAAAAATATGATTATGAATATTAAAGATACATTTCTATTCCTTTACCTGCAACATATCTGTCCTGCTTTATTTTTAAGCACAGCTTCGCCCTTCTAACTCCCATTGCTGAAATCAGAAAAATTTACATTGGCTGCAAATATATTGACAATTTTTAGACTTTTAACGTAAAAATTTAACAGGGTATATGCTAAAACACTTAAAACACATTACATCCCTAATTATCAACGACATACAATATAAAAAACCAAGTTTCTATTATTTTTTCTGCAAACTTACCATATCAATTTGTATACAAAAAACCAAAAGGACAGAAATACCTTATTTTAATATCTAAAAAACGTATTAGCCTTAATTAACATTTAATATTTTAAATAATTTAAACATCAAAAAAAACGCTCGTGCTGTGAAATTATTTCATCTGGAACTACATTATTTTTAAAGCAACCGCTAAAAAAATAAACTACTTTTACAGGTAAATCATTAAACGTAGTAATGAGAAGGTTTTTATTGCTTTTTATTTTATGCACTATAAATGCAAACGCACAAACTTGGGGCTGTACAGATTCCTATGCTAAAACTTACGATCCAAATGCAACACAAAATAATGGAAGCTGTTTGTATGAAAATATAAAAATCAAACCGCAATATTCGGTACAATTAAATGATTCAATTAAAGAAACTTCAGGACTCATTGCTTTTGATAGTTTACTATGGACACATAATGACGATCATGACAAAACCATTTATGGTCTGGATTCTTTAGGAAAGATCAAAAAGAAAATTTTGCTTGATAAAGTAATAAATCATGACTGGGAAGAAATTTCTCAGGACAGCTCTCATTTATATATAGGAGATTTTGGAAATAACGCTACAGGAAACAGAACCAACCTTGCAATTCTAAAAATCGAAAAAAAATCTTTTCTGGAAGGAAATCCAATCATTGAAACCATTTCATTTACCTATTCTGATCAAAAAGATTTCTCACCAAAAAGACAAAATACCACGGATTTTGATTGTGAAGCTTTTATTGTTTCTAAAGACAGCATTTACTTGTTTACCAAACAATGGAAGTCGTCTGGAACAAGTATTTATATGCTCCAAAAACAAGCTGGAAATCATATCGCAAAACTAAAAGATAGTTTAAATACAAAAGGTTTAGTAACAGGTGCTGTTTACTTAGAAGCAAAAAAACTAATTGTGCTCTGTGGTTATTCTAAAATGGGAAAACCTTTTTTACAATTATTATATGACTTTAGAGACCATAATTTTTTATCTGGAAATAAGCGAAGAATAGAGCTTCATCTCCCCTTTCATCAAATAGAAGGAATTACCACCACTGACGGACTGCATTATTATGTAACGAACGAATCTTTAATTAGAAAACCTTTACTGAATGTCAGGCAGCAAATTCATTATTTAGATTTACGTCCGATTTTGAAATCCTATATCGATAAATAATTCGCAAATAGCAATATAATAGTTTACTTTTGCAAAAAGTTATGTTTTTATAAAATCTTCATAACTTATCATTTATAACTTATAATTTAGAAAGTGAATTACTTATCTGTAGAAAATATATCGAAGTCGTTTGGAGAAAAAACATTGTTTGACAACATCTCATTCGGAATCAATAAAGACCAAAAAATTGCTTTTATTGCCAAAAATGGTTCAGGAAAAACAACTATAATGAGTATTATCAATGGCTTGGATGAGCCTGATACCGGTCAGGTAGTTTTACGAAAAGGAATCAAAATGGCCTTTCTTTCTCAAAATAACAATCTACAAGAAGAGTTGACTATTGAAGAAAGTATTTTCGCATCAGATAATGAAACATTAAAAGTTATCGAGAAATACGAAAAAGCACTTGAAAATCCTGATGACGAAGAAGCTTACCAAAAAGCTTTTGACGGAATGGACCAGCATAATGCGTGGGATTTTGAAACACAATACAAGCAGATTTTATTCAAATTAAAACTCGAAGATTTTAAATTGAAAGTGAAAAATCTTTCCGGAGGCCAAAAAAAGCGTCTTTCACTAGCGATTATTTTGATCAATCGACCTGATTTATTGATTCTGGACGAGCCTACCAACCATTTAGATTTGGAGATGATCGAATGGCTTGAAAGTTATTTTGCAAAAGAAAATATTACATTGTTTATGGTTACGCACGACCGTTTCTTTTTAGAGCGTGTCTGCAATGAAATCATTGAATTAGACAACGGAAAATTATACCAATATAAAGGAAATTACTCTTATTATTTAGAGAAAAAAGAAGAGAGAATTAACTCAGAAAATGCCAGCGTTGATAAAGCAAAAAATCTTTTTACTAAAGAATTAGAATGGATGCGCCGCCAGCCGAAAGCGAGAACGACCAAATCGAAATCGCGTCAGGATGACTTTTATGTAATTAAGGAAAAAGCACAAAGCCGACGCCGCGACAACAAAGTAGAACTTGAAATTAATATGGAACGTATGGGAAGCAAGATTATCGAGCTTCACAAAATTTCTAAAAAATTCAAAGATCACGTTATTCTGGACAATTTTAGTTTCGATTTTCAGCGTGGTGAACGTATCGGAATTATTGGCAAAAACGGAACAGGAAAATCTACTTTTTTAAATCTTCTCACCGGTACATTGCCGCTAGACAGCGGGCGGGTTGTAAAAGGGGAAACTATAAAAATTGGATATTACACGCAAACAGGAATAAATCCTAAACCAAATCAGCGTGTAATTGATATTATTAAAGAATACGGAGAATTTATACCGTTGGCAAAAGGCAGAATGATTTCGGCTTCGCAATTGTTGGAACGTTTTCTTTTTGACGCCAAAAAACAATATGATTTTGTCGAAAAATTAAGCGGAGGAGAATTAAAACGTTTGTATTTATGTACCGTTTTGATTCAGAATCCAAACTTTTTAATTCTGGATGAACCAACGAACGATTTAGATATTGTTACGCTAAATGTTCTTGAAAGTTTCTTGTTAGATTATCCAGGATGTCTTTTGGTAGTTTCTCACGATCGTTACTTTATGGATAAAATTGTCGATCATTTATTTGTTTTCAGAGGAAATGGAGAAATAGAAAATTTCCCAGGAAACTATTCTGATTTCAGGGCCTATGAAGATAGTGCGGATGTTGCTCAAAAAGAAGAGAACAAAGCCGAGAAGAAAGATTGGAAGCAGAACAATCCGACAGGAAATCTAACTTTTAACGAGCAAAAAGAATATCAAAAACTAGAAAGAGAAATTAAAGATTTAGAAATAGACAAAACTAAAATCGAACAATTATTTTCTGAAGGAAAAGTAGCTGATGCCGATATCGAGAAAAAAGCAAATGAACTGCAAAACATCATTACTAAAATAGATCAAAAAGAAGAACGCTGGTTTGAGCTTTCGGCTAAAATAGAGGGATAGTTTATCGCACAGAGATACATGAACGAACCAGATAGCAGCGCAAAAGCCTTTAAATCCTTGTGACTATTGTTTTTTTTTTGCTTAGCGAATCTCGGTGAAACAAAAACATCCTTTTTACTATATTTGCGCATCTAATAAAATACCACATTTCATGAAAAACATTTTTACTGCTCTTCTTGCTTTAACGCTTTTCGTCTCTTGTTCAAAAGATGAAGAAAAAGATTATACCGCTCAAAACGAGAAAGAAATCACAGATTATATTGCAAAAAACAACTTAACTGCACAAAGAACCAGTTCAGGTTTATATTATGTAATTGATGTTTCAGGGTCAGGAAAACAACCCACTGCAAATTCAAATGTAACTGTAGCCTACAAAGGTTCTTATACAAACGGAACTGTGTTTGACAAAAGCACTGCTAACGGGCTTTCTTTTAATTTAACTGACGTTATACAAGGATGGACAGAAGGAATTCCTTATTTTAAAGTAGGCGGAAGCGGCATTCTTTTAGTCCCTTCTCATTTGGGCTATGGGAGCAAAGGCAGCGGCCCAATACCTGGCGGATCAGTACTTATATTTGATGTTAAATTGATATCAGTAAATAACTAGCTTCAAAAAAATTTCTTTTTATTATATAAGGCCACAGCATTTTGTTGTGGTCTTTTTATTTTACCTAAAGAATTAAAATAATGCAAATTGAATTAATACTAACAAAGCGATGTCTATTATGAGAAAATCTAAATTTATTATGTAATAATTTAGAATAATTGTGTAAATACTAGTGAATCTGTTTTACGAGCTTTGTTAAAGTGAAAATGAATTCACAATTATAACAATATATAAAATGGAAAATTTAAATAACCCAGACGGAACGAATCGTAAGGTATTAACTGGAATGTTCACAGATCGTGAAAGCACAGAAAAAGCATACAACACCCTAAATGACAGAGGATATACTAAGGACGAAATCAACCTTATTATGTCTGACGACACAAGAAAAAAACATTATTCAGATAAAGATGATCATTCTGAATTAGGAACAAAAGCAGCTGAAACTGCCGGAACAGGTTCTGCAATTGGAGGAACAATTGGAGCTATTGTTGGTGTAATCGCCGCTTTAGGAACTAGTCTTGTTATTCCTGGATTAGGATTAATCATCGCCGGACCACTTGCTGCAGGATTAGCAGGAGCTGGTGCAGGAGGAATTACAGGAGGTTTAATTGGTGCTTTAGTAGGATCTGGAATCCCGGAAGAAAGAGCAAAAGTTTACGAATCCGGAATTAAAGAAGGACATGTCGTTTTAGGAGTTCACACTCGTAATGACGAAGATGCTGACTATTTCGAACAAGAATGGAAAGCAAATAAAGGAGAAAATATTTACCGTTAATCGGATTTGTTTTTTCAAAAGAAAACCACAACAAAATTTATTCTGTTGTGGTTTTTTATTTTATATGAAAATTGAAACTGTATGCGAGACTGAAAAGTAATCCTACCAGGGAATAGGGTTATAATCTTTCAGAAATTTACCACACCAATGTTTTCCTGTATTGATTCCGTCAAACAATGGATCCATTACTCGCGCAGCACCATCAACAATATCTAATGGAGGCTGAAAATCTTGCTGTTCCTGCTTCATCTTTGCCAATTCTGCAGGATCTTCATCGGTTACCCAGCCCGTATCGACTGCGTTCATAAAAATTCCGTGTTTGGCCAAAGTTCCTGATGATGTATGAGTCAGCATGTTCAAAGCTGCTTTCGCCATATTAGTATGCGGATGACGGTCTTCCTTAAAAAAACGATGAAACTTTCCTTCCATAGCCGAAACATTAATAATATGTTTTTGTCCCGTGTTCTCTTTCTTCATTATCTCTGAAAGTCGGTTACACAAAACAAAAGGCGCAACAGAGTTCACCAATTGTACTTCGATCATTTCCGTAGTTTCTATCTCTCCTAAACGTAATCGCCAGCTGTTGGTTTTTCTTAAATCTACCTGCTGTAAATCGGCATCGAGTTCTCCTTCCGGGAAAACTTCATTGGCAATTAATGCATTATCAAAAGAATACGGAATCTGCGATAATTTGGCAGAAGCTCTTAATCCAATTCCAGGTTCCGGACCGTGCCAGGTCACCGGCAAATTTTCATTAGAAGAAACTCCGGTTGTCAGGATTTTTAATTCATCCAGACAATTAATATGATCTAATAACAATTCTTGTGCTTGTTTTGGCAATAAAGAAATTGGCAGTTCTTCATTTTCCATTAAATGGGAATAAAATCCTGCAGGACGTCTAACGGTCTGCGCTGCATTATTAATCAAAATATCGAGACGTTCGTATTTTTGCTCGATAAAATTGCAGAAAATTTCTACGCTCGGAATATGTCTTAAATCTAAACCATGAATTTTTAAACGGTGTCCCCATTCCATAAAATCATGTTCCTTCGCAAAACGCAATGCCGAATCGACAGGAAAGCGTGTAGTTGCGATAACAGTAGCCCCGCCACGCAAAAGCATGAGCGTAATATGATAACCAATCTTTAAACGAGAACCTGTAATAATGGCAATCTGCCCTTTGACATCCGCCGTTTGAAAACGTTTTGCATAATTAAAATCGCCGCAATCGGTACACATTGTATCATAAAAATGGTGCATTTTAGTAAACTCCGTTTTACATACATAACAATTCCGCGGCGTTTCGAGTTCTAATTGTTCTTTATTCGCTAAATCTGTAGCGGCTAATAATTTTGGAGCAGTAAAAATGCTGGCTTCACGAGCGTGACGAATTCCTGTTTCCTTGCGGGCTGTTTTATCTTTCTTTTCCTTTTTTCGTTTCGCAGCCTGTAATCCATCTTTAATTCTTCTTGAAAACTCACCTCTATCGGGTCTTGAAAATTTACCGGCTTCTTTTATCAAAGCAATTCGCTGTTCTTTCGGAATATCAAATATCTGATCCGTATCTGCATTCAATTGTGCCAAAACAGCTATACACCGATTAATTTCTTCAGAAGTTATTGTATTATTAACTCCCATCTCCTCATTCAACATCATAAAAAATGTATTACTATTAGCTTAAATTTAAAGTCCGCAAATATAGTCTTTTTAGAAGTCGAATAATCGAAGTCATAAAGTCAAGAGTCGAAAGTCTTAAAGACACAAATAATACGCCACAACTTTCGACTTTATGACTTTGAACTTTAAACTTTACGACTTTAGACTTTTTTGTATATTCGCACCCAAATGCAATTTTTCTATGCTATTTCAGATAAAATCCTATATAAAATTTCTTTGGAACTCTAAAAATGAACATGGAGTACATTCTCCCTTTGTTTTTAATTTACTCACAAAATGTTTTTACGATAAAAAGCCAAAGCCTGAGTATGCAATTCTGAAAAATTATAGAAAATCATTATTGGATAATAAAAATTTCATTGAAGTAACCGATTTTGGTGCAGGTTCAAAAGTTTTTAAATCAAATAGAAGACAAATTGCGAAAATTGCCCAAACGGCAGGAATTTCAACCAGACGGGCTGAATTATTATTTAGGATAACCCAATATTTTCGACCTGCAGCTATTTTGGAAATCGGAACTTCATTGGGGCTGGCCACTTCTGCCCTAGCCTTAGGAAACATAGATGCTAAAGTAATTACATTAGAAGGCTGTCCGGAAACGGCTAATCAAGGTCAATTACAATTGGAAAAATTCAATCTGAAGAATGTAAATTCAGTTGTGACCGAGTTTGAAAAATACTTCAAAGACATTCAAAAAGAATTGAAAACCGACACTGATAAATTTGACTTAATTTATTTCGACGGAAATCATTCTAAAAAAGCAACTTTAGCCTATTTTGAAATTTTACTTCCAACAATTACAAACGATACGGTTTGGATTTTTGATGATATCCATTGGTCTTTAGATATGGAAGAAGCCTGGGAGGCTATAAAAAACCATTCAAAAGTAACAGTAACGATTGATACTTTTCAATGGGGATTTGTCTTTTTTAGGTACGAGCAGGAAAAAGAACATTTTGTGATTAGGGTATAAAAAAAAGACAATCATCACTGATTGTCTTTTTTACTAATTCGATCTGCTAAAATTATTTTTTAGCGTCTTTATTTTCTTCAGATTTAGCTCCCATTCTGTTTACAGTATACATTGGAGCAAATTTCAATTTTAAACCTGCGATTTTTCTGTTATCTTCAGATGTTAAACCTTCTTTTTCAACTGTATTTTTACGGCTGTCAAGTGCTTCATACATCAATTTTACTTCGTCCCAGTCTTCACGAGAATATTTATCTTTATTATCTTCCACTGTATGAACAAATTGTTGGTATACACTATGAATATTGTTAGCATTTACCCAGGCAAAGTTCATATCGTCACCAATTTTTCCTTCACCAAATAAGGCGTTTCTTAATTGTTGTTTCGGACTAGGAGCCGGAGGGGCAAAAGTGGCAGTTAATTCGTTTTTAAACTCTTCATATTTAACTTTACTAGCATTGATTTTCTCAGTTTCAGCTGTATTATCTTTAAGGTCAGCAAGTGCTAATTGAGCATTTGCAGATCTTCTGTCATATTCTGCTTCAACGTCTTTCCAATCTGCTTTTAAATCTTCAGCTTTTACATTTTTTACTGAATCCACGTAAGTTACGTAAGCGTCAATTGTTTTCTGCGCTTTTTCTTGTTTCTCATCTTTACATGATGTAAAGCTTAGTGCTACTAATGCAATTCCCGATAATAATTGTATGTTTTTCATAATGTTGATTTTTAATATTACTTAAACAAATATAACTAAAAAATTGAATAATTCTAAACTATTTGTAAAATTTTAATATTTAATTTAAAAATAATTTAATAAAAACAAAAAAAAGTGATAATTATATAATTTGAAATTAAAATTATATAACAAGTTTTTTAAATTGTAATAATACATTCTAATAAAGAATTTCCATAAAACTTATACTCCTATTATATGTAACAAAAATCAATTTCTTACTACTTATCGATTATTGAAAAGTGTTTTGTACTTTTAAATCCAAAATTGTAAATCGAAATGGCAAATCCATTAATTAAAATAACTGACATTAAGCGAAATTTTGTACTTGGTAATGAAATCGTATATGTTTTAAAAGGAATTAATTTAGAAATTAACAAAGGAGAGTATGTCGCATTAATGGGTCCGTCCGGATCTGGAAAATCGACCTTAATGAATTTATTAGGATGTCTGGATACTCCAACTTCTGGACATTATGTATTAAACGGTAAAGATGTCAGCCAAATGAAAGACGATGAATTGGCCGGAATTCGAAACAAAGAAATTGGTTTTGTATTCCAGACATTTAATCTTTTGCCAAGAACTACCGCTTTAGACAATGTAGCTTTGCCAATGATTTACGCAGGATATTCAAAATCAGATCGTAATACACGTGCTGTAGAAGTGCTGAAGCAAGTGAATCTGGCCGACAGAATGGATCACCAGCCCAATCAGCTTTCAGGAGGACAACGCCAGCGTGTAGCAATTGCAAGAGCTTTGGTAAATAAACCTTCTATTATATTAGCCGATGAACCAACCGGAAACTTAGACAGTAAAACCTCTGTAGAAATTATGAAGCTTTTTGGAGATATTCATGCACAAGGAAATACTGTAATCCTGGTAACTCACGAAGAAGATATTGCTGCTTATGCACATCGTGTAATTCGTTTGCGTGACGGTTTGATTGAAAGTGACACGACCAAATAATTATAGATTGCTGATTTTAGATTTTAGATTATTTCCTAAATCTTAAATTTTAGGTTACAACATTCCATCTAAAATCAGAAATCTAAAATCTAAAATAACAAATGAAGGTATATACAAAAACCGGCGATAAAGGAACAACGGCTCTTTTTGGAGGCACGCGGGTTCCTAAAGATCACATCAGAATTGACAGTTACGGAACTGTCGACGAATTGAACTCTTATATAGGTCTCATTCGGGATCAGGAAATAGATTCACATTACAAAACGATTTTAATCGAAATTCAGGACCGTCTTTTTACCGTTGGAGCTATTTTGGCCACGCCGCAGGAAAAAGAAGTTTTAAAAAACGGAGAACTTCGCTTAAAAAATCTCGGTATTATCGATTCTGATATCGAATTATTAGAAAACGAAATCGACTCAATGGAAGAAAGCCTTCCGCAAATGACTCATTTTGTGTTGCCGGGCGGACATCCTACTGTGTCACATTGTCATATAGCACGTTGTATTTGCCGTCGCGCAGAGCGATTGGCAGTACATTTAAGCCATAATGAACACGTTCCTGAAATAGCAATTATGTACTTAAACCGACTTTCTGACTACCTTTTTGTCTTGGCACGGAAGTTGTCATCTGACTTAAAAGCGGATGAAGTGAAATGGATTCCGAGGAAATAAAATTTTAGATTTTAGAGTGCTGATTTTAGATTATTAAAGATTTAAAAAGCTAAAATCAATCCCGAATCTTCGGGGCTAAAAGCTGCAATTTAGACAACGTTCTTAAATTTTACTAAAATAAATCAAATTTTACTTGTCTTTTTCAGTAAAAAATTTATTTTTGCACAAACTAAACAGATAACAGATGTATTGGACATTAGAATTAGCATCTTATTTAAGTGATGCGCCATGGCCTGCTAACAAAGACGAACTTATTGACTACGCTATTAGAGCTGGTGCTCCATTAGAAGTAGTAGAAAACCTTCAGTCAATTGAAGATGAGGGCGAGATATATGAATCAATGGAAGAAATTTGGCCTGATTATCCAACAGACGAAGATTATCTTTGGAATGAGGATGAATATTAAAAAATAAACCAAAGGAAAAAGTCTCATCACCGAGGCTTTTTTTTTGGTTCAAATACACATTTACATAAAATAGAAATACAATAAATCATGAGTTTCATAAACAGTATTATAAAAGTCTTTGTAGGTGATAAATCACAGAAAGATGTCAAAGCTTTACAGCCCTATTTAAACAAAATTAAAACATTCGAAACCAGCTTAATGGGTTTGTCTCACGACGAATTGAGAGCAAGGACCGAATTTTTTAAACAAAAGATAAAAGACGCCAGAGCTGATAAAGATGCTAAAATTACTGCGCTTAAAGCGGAAGTAGAAAACATTGAAGACATCGATAAAAGAGAAGATCTTTATGATGCTATTGATACTCTTGAAAAAGAAGCTTACGAAATTTCAGAGAAAACTTTACTGGAAATTCTTCCGGAAGCATTTTCTGTTGTTAAAGAAACGGCTCGTCGTTTTAAAGACAATTCTTTTATTGAAGTTACGGCAAATGCAAAAGACAGAGAATTTTCAGCTTCAAAAACTTATATCACTATTCAGGGTGATAAAGCAGTTTGGGCTAATAAATGGAATGCTGCCGGTAAAGAAATTACATGGGACATGATTCATTACGATGTTCAGTTAATTGGCGGAATGGTTTTGCATGAAGGTAAAGTTGCCGAAATGCAAACGGGTGAAGGTAAGACGTTGGTTGCTACTCTTCCACTTTACTTAAACGCTTTAACAGGAAACGGAGTTCACTTGGTAACTGTGAATGATTATTTGGCAAAACGTGACAGCACATGGAAAGCGCCTTTATTCGAATTTCACGGTTTAACTGTTGATTGTATCGACAATCACCAGCCAAGTACAGAACAAAGAAAAAAAGCATACGACGCCGATATCACTTACGGAACCAACAACGAATTTGGTTTTGATTATTTAAGAGATAACATGGCACATTCGCCAAACGATTTAGTGCAGAGAAAACACAATTATGCCATTGTCGATGAGGTCGATTCTGTATTAATTGATGATGCCAGAACGCCGCTTATCATTTCAGGACCGGTTCCTCAGGGAGATCGACATGAATTTAATGAGTTAAAACCAAAAATCGAAAATCTGGTTTCTCAACAACGTCAATTAGCAAATGGTTTCTTAGCAGAAGCTAAAAAATTAATCAAAGAAGGTAATACTAAAGAAGGCGGATTCTTATTATTAAGAGCTTACAGAAGTTTACCTAAAAATAAAGCATTAATTAAATTTTTGAGTGAAGAAGGAATTAAACAATTGCTTCAAAAAACCGAAAATCAATACATGCAGGATAACAATCGCGAAATGCACAAAGTGGATGAAGCTTTGTATTTTGTAATTGAAGAAAAAAATAATCAGGTAGAATTGACTGATAACGGTATCAAATATTTATCTGGAGACACAGATTCTGATTTCTTCGTTTTACCAGACATTGGAACAGAGATCGCTGCTATCGAAAAACAAAAACTAGATAAAGACGGAGAAGCAGAAGCTAAAGAAAGATTATTCCAGGATTTTGGAGTAAAAAGCGAGCGTATCCATACTTTAACTCAACTTTTAAAAGCGTATGCTCTTTTTGAAAAAGATGTAGAATACGTGATCATGGACAACAAAATTATGATTGTCGATGAGCAGACAGGTCGTATCATGGATGGTCGTCGTTATTCTGACGGATTACACCAAGCGATCGAAGCTAAAGAAAATGTAAAAATCGAAGCTGCTACACAAACTTTTGCAACCGTTACATTACAGAACTATTTCAGAATGTATAGCAAATTAGGTGGTATGACCGGTACAGCTGTTACTGAAGCTGGCGAGTTATGGCAGATTTATAAATTGGACGTTGTTGAAATTCCAACCAACCGTGCCATTTCAAGACAAGACAAAGAAGATTATATCTACAAAACTACACGTGAAAAATTCAACGCTGTTATTGAAGATGTAACAGAATTATCAAAAGCAGGAAGACCTGTTTTAATTGGAACAACTTCTGTTGAGATTTCAGAATTATTAAGCCGAATGTTGAAAATGAGAGGCGTTACTCATAACGTTTTGAATGCTAAAATGCACAAACAAGAAGCTCAGATTGTTGAAGAAGCAGGTAAAGCCGGAGTTGTAACTATTGCAACTAATATGGCTGGTCGTGGTACGGATATCAAATTGACTCCGGAAGTAAAAGCTGCCGGAGGTTTAGCAATCGTGGGTACAGAACGTCATGATTCCCGTCGTGTAGACAGACAGTTACGTGGTCGTGCAGGACGTCAGGGAGATCCGGGAAGTTCTCAATTCTATGTTTCTCTTGAAGATAACTTAATGCGTTTATTTGGTTCTGAAAGAGTTGCAAAAGTGATGGACAGAATGGGATTACAAGAAGGCGAAGTAATTCAGCATTCTATGATGACGAAATCTATCGAGCGTGCTCAGAAAAAAGTAGAAGAAAACAATTTTGGTGTTCGTAAACGTTTATTAGAATATGATGACGTTATGAACTCACAACGTGAAGTTGTTTACAAACGTCGTCGTCACGCTTTGTTTGGAGAACGTTTGAAACTGGATATTGCCAATATGTTATATGATACTTGCGAATTAATCGTAAGCAATAATAAAGCTGCAAATGATTTCAAAACTTTTGAATTTGATTTGATCCGTTATTTCGGAACTACTTCTCCAATTTCAGAAGCTGATTTCACGAAATTAACTGATATCGAAATCACTGGAAAAATTTACAAAGAGACTTTAGCCTTTTATACAGAGAAAACGGAGAGAAGCGCAAGAGAAGCTTTCCCAATCATTAAAGGAGTTTACGAAGAGCCAAACAATCATTTCGAAAGAATCGTAGTTCCATTTACTGATGGAATCAAAACATTGAATGTGGTAACTGACTTGAAAAAAGCGTACGACAGCGAAGGTGCTCAATTAATTGCTGATTTTGAGAAAAACATCACTTTATCTATTGTTGACGAAGCCTGGAAAAAGCACTTGCGTAAAATGGATGAATTGAAACAATCTGTTCAATTGGCCGTTCACGAACAAAAAGATCCATTGCTTATTTACAAATTAGAAGCTTTTAATTTGTTTAGAGGAATGTTAGACAACGTTAATAAAGAAGTAATTTCATTCT
>Ga0247815_10000670_pt1 | contig 26900 bp, 26 predicted proteins | sample UWRJL194509B1_FD_181014 | JGI IMG/M metagenome (GOLD analysis project Ga0247815, IMG submission 181014) | Plant litter microbial communities from Arlington Agricultural Research Station in Wisconsin, United States - UWRJ-L194-509B-1 | ecosystem: Environmental > Terrestrial > Plant litter >...
ACCTAGGTCACTCTACGACAGGTGGTCTTGGTGCAGGCGCAGATCCTTCAGTAGGTGAAGCAGCAGCCAATGAATCTCGTGAAGATATTAAAGAAGCCCTCGCAGGCGCTGACATGGTCTTTGTGACTATCGGTGCTGGTGGTGGTACTGGTTCAGGTGCTGGTCACGTTGTGGCTGAAGTTGCTCGTGAACTTGGTATTCTCGTTGTTGGTGTTGCAACCAAGCCATTTAGTTTTGAAGGTGAAAAGCGCCGTCAGAACGCTGACTGGGCAATCTCTCAACTTCGTCGCCACGTCGACACGCTCATCACTATTCCTAATGACCGTCTCCTTCAGACGATCGATCGCCGTACGCCACTTCTTGAGACATTCAAGATTGCCGACGACGTGCTTCGTCAAGGTGTTCAAGGTATCTCTGAACTGATCACCGAACACGGACTCATTAACCTCGACTTTGCTGACGTAAAGGCGATTATGAGCAACGCCGGTTCAGCACTAATGGGTATCGGACGCGCTTCAGGTGACAACCGTGCTTCACAAGCTGCACAGCAAGCGATTGAATCACCGCTTATCGAAGTCTCTATCGACGGCGCAAAGGGTGTTCTCTTCAACGTTACTGGTGGATACGACATGAGCATGTCTGAAATCCAAGAAGCTGCCGAGATCATCACAAGCGCTGTTTCACCAGACGCAAACATCATCTTCGGTGCAACTTTGAAGCCTGAAATCGAAGACGAATTGATCATTACGGTGATCGCAACTGGTTTCGACTCAGCATATTTCCAAGAAACTGAATCTGAAGACGTTTCAAATGTCACACCACTCAACGACCGTATGGCCGAAGAAGTTGTGAACGATGTTGATATGAACTTAGACCACAGCGAATCAGCTGCAATCTTTAACGAGGAAACTCAAGAAAATATGTGGAATCAGCCGCCAGAAAAAGAAGACGAGTCTGACACACCTGCGTTCCTACGCCGCCGCAAAAAGCGCAATAAAAAGACAGAGGAGTAGAACCCTATGGCACAGTTAAATATTGGTGATAGCCGAGTTATCGAGTCCCGTGAAGTCAGTGACGGCGTCACAATCCGTCGTCGACGCGAATCTCCTGATGGCAAACGATTTACAACGTACGAACGAATCGAAAAGCCAAACCTCGCTGTGATTAAAAAGAACGGTGCGCGCACATTATTTGATCGCGATAAGCTTTCAATTGCCGTAAAACGCTCTGTTGGTAAGTTCTTTGATTCAGAAGTTGAAGTTGAAGAGATGATCGACGAGATCGAAGACGGCCTCTACGCCCTTGGTGAAAATGAAATTACTTCAAAGCAAATCGGCGACAAGGTCCTCGATGAGCTTGCAGTTCGAAATGAAGTTGCCTATGTGCGTTTTGCAAGTGTCTACCAAGATTTCAAAACACTTGATGACTTTGTAAAGATCCTCGAGCAACGCAAGCAGGTCAACGAACAAAAGAAGGCAGCGTAACTTATGCGCGTGGTGGTGGTATATCGAGATGCAAGCGATTACGCACGAAGCGTAACCGATTTTCTGCGTGATTTTACACACCAAACTGGACACGAGCTTGAGTTGCTTGAACCAGACACTCCAGCCGGCATCGATTTTTGCCGTGCTTACGATATTATTGAATATCCAACCATGATTGCCATTTCAGAAGATGGGCAAATGCAAAACACATGGAGGGGACTTCCATTACCAACGATTAGTGAGGTGAGTTATTATGTTCAATAAATTATTCAAAAGAGGGAAGAGCGAACACCAATCTCGCTATATTATCTTCGGATTTATGTTGCTTGGCGGCATCGCGGCACTTGCAGCAGCGTTTATTCTGACACTCGAGAAATTCCATCTCTACGAAGATCCAAACGCAGTCTTATCTTGTAGTATTAATGTTGTCTTGAACTGTACGACCGTTATGCAAACATGGCAATCACATGTCTTTGGCTTCCCGAATATGTTGATTGGGCTTGTCGCATTTCCGGTACTCATCACAATTGCAGTTCTTGGGCTTTCTGGGGTTAAATTCCCACGCTGGTTTCTTATCTCGGCATCTATCGCGTTGCTTCTCGGAACGATCTTTGCTTACTGGCTTTTCCTTTCAAGCGTGTACGTGATTCAGGTATTGTGTCCATGGTGCCTTATTGTCACCACTGCGATGACAATTATGTTCTCGACGTTCCTGCACTATAACTTGAAAGAGAATACGTTTGGGCTTAAAGAAAAACTCAATCACAAGGTCCAAAATTTCCTTAAAGGCGGCTATCACCAGATGGTTGTCCTATCATGGATCGCATTGATGGTTGTGCTCGTTGTTTTGAAATTTGGTGACGCGCTTTTCGCGTAAGCAAAGAGACTCTACTTGCCACTCCTGATAGAGAAGTGATAAAATACATCATAAGACCGCCTTTTGAGGATAGCGGCTATCACCCGTGATACAGGTCTTCGGAAGAACGGTGCACACCTATTAGAACCGAACGCGAACGCGGCGATACAGCGATCAATAAAGAGCTAAAAGAATCACTTCTTTTGGAAGTCAGATGGAACCGTCCTAAAATATCGCAAGATTGTGGACTCTGACATTCAGAAGAAGTGATTTTTATTTTAATTAAATCCAGGAGACATACAATGAAATTTCAATCAGGAACTCGCCGCCGTGCGCTCGAATACGAAAAGGATATTATTCGTTATTGGAAAGATAACAAAACTTTCGAGAAATCAGTCGAGCAACGCCCAATCGATAATTCATACGTATTTTATGATGGCCCTCCGTTTATTACTGGTGTGCCGCACCACGGAACACTCCTTAGCTCAATCGTAAAAGACGCCGTGCCTCGCTACCAAACGATGAAAGGCAAACACGTCGAGCGCGTATGGGGTTGGGACACGCACGGACTTCCAGCTGAAAACTTCGTCGAGAAAAAACTTGGCATCACGAGCCGTCACGATATTGGTGAAAAGATTAGCTTGGCCGACTATATTACTACTGCTCGCGAAAGCATGGTCAGTAACGCTGCACTTTGGGAGGATACAATCGATCGTATCGGTCGCTGGGTAGACTTTAATGGCGCATACAAGACCATGGACAAAGATTACATGGAATCTGTTTGGTGGGCTTTTAAAGAACTTTACGAAAAAGGTAAGATTTACGAAGGCGAACGCGTGCTTATGTACGATACAAAGTGGGCGACACCGCTTTCGAAGGCTGAGGTGACGATGGACGCTGGCGCATATGTTGATGTGACCGATCCAAGTGTCTACGTCAAATTTAAACTGAAAAACTTCGTTCATTCGGATGGCGCTGACGTTCCAACATACATGCTTGCATGGACAACAACTCCTTGGACACTACCTGCGAACACTGCGCTTGCGGTGAATTATACTGACGACGAATTTGACGAGCGACAACTTGATTACGTTGTTGTTGAAGCGAATGGAAATACAAATGAACGCTTTATCGTTGCTGAAGCTCTCGTTCCAAAAGTATTCATCGACGAGAAAAAACAACCACTTGAATACCGAATCAAAGAGATTATTGGTGCACACGGAGAGGTAAAGCAAAAACTTATCGGCCAAGAATACGAGCCGTTTAATGGTGTTGAGCGAGGCGAAAATGCACACAAAGTTTGGGGTGCTGATTACGTGACTGCTGATGCTGGTACCGGTATCGTCCACCTCGCTCCAGCATACGGTGAAGAAGACTTTATCTTCGCGAAGGCAAATGATATTCCGGTTGTACATGTTCTTGATGAATACGGTGTCTACACAGAAGGCGACTGGATTGGTGAAGATGTGTGGGAAATTAACAAAACTGTCGCTAAGACATTGTTAGAGCGTGGTGTTGTTTGGAAAATCGACTACATTCGCCACGAATACCCGCATAACCCACGTACCGGCCACCGCCTCATGTACCGCGCACACCCAAGTTGGTTTATGGACATCGAAGGTCAGCGTATGCAAATGCTTGAGGAAAACTCAGAGCACATCAATTGGTTCCCAGACCACATTAAACATGGCCGATTCGAGCACACCGTAAAGACTGCACCAGATTGGAATCTTTCTCGTGATCGTTTCTGGGCAACCGCAATGCCTGTCTGGAAGGGAACTGACGACAGTGGGCAAGAGCATGTCAAAGTCATCGGCAGCTACGCCGAACTCAAAGAACTCAGCGGCCAAGAACTTGATGACTATCACCGTCCTTGGGTTGATGATATTAAATTTGACCTCGACGGTGTACATTACACCCGTATCGATAAAGTCCTCGACGGTTGGTTTGAGTCTGGCTCAATGCCATTTGCGCAGTTCCACTATCCGTTCGAAAATGTTGAAAAATTCGAAGCTAATTTCCCTGGTGACTTCATCGTTGAGTATGTTGGTCAAGTTCGAGCATGGTTCTATTATGTCCATGCCGTAAACGTTGGGCTCTTTGGGCACAACGCCTTTAAGAACGTGATCGTGACTGGTACAGTTGCCGGAAACGACGGCAAAAAGATGAGTAAGAGTGTTGGCAACTACACCGATCCGAACGAACTCATGGATCAATATAGTGCCGATAGTCTTCGCTTTACGCTACTTTCAAGTCCACTACTTGCCGGCGAAGACTTCTCATTAAAAGATAAAGAAGTAGGGGATGTTGCTCGTAAACTCAGCATGGTTTGGAACATGTACGATTTCTTCACACTCTATGCGGAAGTCGACGGCTGGGAATACAACGGCAAGCTCGAAGACCCATCAGAAGGCCTCGAAAATCCACTCGATCAGTGGATCGTCAGTCGCTTACACCAGCTTATTGAAGAGGTTGGCAACAACATGGATACTTACGATATTCCAAATGCCGTTAAACCAATTCTTCCGTTTATCGACGACGCGAGTAACTGGTTCGTTCGTCGTTCACGCCGACGTTTCTGGAAGTCAGAGGACGACACCGACAAGAATAATGCCTATAGAACACTCCATTATGTATTAGTTCGTCTCAGCCAAGTTCTTGCACCGTTCGTACCATTCTTGTCTGAAGAATTGTTCCGAAACCTTACCGGTGAAGAAAGCGTTCACCTCACAAACTGGCCTGAAGTTGGTCACGTCAACGAAGCAGTCGTAGGTGACATGGAAACTGTTCGTGAATACGTTAACCAAGCCCTCAGTTTACGTGCTGCTGCCAAAATGAAGATCCGTCAGCCACTAGCAAGTATCACCGTCCCAACGCTTGGACAGTTCGTAAACTTTGAGGATGTATTGACTGAAGAATTGAATGTTAAAAAAGTTATTCAAGGAAGTGAGCTTGAGTTGGATCTTGAAATCACACCCGAATTAAAGCGAGAAGGATATGCCCGCGAGATTATCCGATACGTGCAGGCTGCTCGTAAAAACGCAGACCTTAATGTCGACGACCGTATTGTGCTCAGTCTTATCACCTCAGATGAGGATCTAACACAGACAATTGCTGAGTTTGGTGTAGTTATCGCAGCAGAAACACTCGCAGCCGAAATTACAGGCAACGAATATGCACATATTGAAGCAGTGAAGATTGAAGATAAAGAGATTAGTCTCTCTTTGCAAAAAGCATAAGCTGCTATCATAGAAATATGACAGATCCACATCCAGGAGAAATCCACCGTTCTCAGCGATCCAACTGGTTACGCGCAGCAGTGCTTGGAGTGAATGACGGGATCGTTTCGACCTCAAGTATTATGCTTGGATTAACGGCAGCGAATGCCGATAGCAAGATCATTTTGCTGACGGGTATTGCGTCGCTTGTCGCTGGTGCTTGCTCAATGGCAGCAGGTGAGTATGTCTCGGTTGCCTCGCAAAAAGACGCGCAACGCGCCGATATTGATATTGAGCGGCGTGCGCTGGAGAACAACCCTGAGGGCGAATTACAAGAACTTGCTGAGATATACGAAGACCGCGGGCTTGATCCTGCGCTTGCAAGACAAGTCGCAGTGCAGCTACATGATAAAAGCGCACTTGAGGCACATGCTCGTGATGAACTCGGATTCGATCATCGAATGCAGGCGCGCCCCGTACAAGCAGCAGCTGCATCAGCCTCGGCTTTTGCGCTCGGTTCGTTAGTTCCTATCCTCACAGCAGTGCTTATCGGCAGTAACAATGGTGCGCTCATCATCGTCATTGTTTCGCTTGTCACACTCGCGATATCTGGAACGGTCGGCGCTCTAATAGGTGGTGGCAACAAGTTATTTGCAGCACTCCGGGTACTTATCGGGGGTGGAGCAGCGATGGCGATTACGTATCTTATCGGACATTTGGTCGGTGTTACACTTTAATAAGAAATTATATTTTCACCAACGTAATTAATTGCGTAAATAAACTAGACTAAATAACAAAAAAGTGTTGCAATAATACTTTTTATAGTGTATGATCGTCGTTGTGCCTTTGTTGAGAGACAAAGAAGTCCACCAGGACGTACATATTCAGATTCACCCGACGCAGCATCTGCTGCAGAGAGGGGACACCATGTCCTCCACCACCACCCGCCAGAAGTTCGGACGCGGAGCTGCCATTGGCGGATTGGGCATTGCTGCCCTGATCGTCGTCAACTCCGTCATCCCTTCGCTCGCAACGTTCAACGACGTCGACACCGCCCGTGTCGACATCAACACCGCAACCGTGGTGCTCGGCGTCAGCGACGTGGACAACAGCGCAACGATCGACCTCGACTTCAACAACCTGGCTCCCGGCCAGGTGATCTCGCAGTCCTTCAACGTCCGCAACGACGGCTCGATCCCGGCAACCGTCTACTTGGGGAGTAACTTCTCCAACTCGACGACCGCCAACCCCGCGCTCAACTACAACGAGCTCAGGGTCGGCGTGCGGCCCAGCAACGTGTCCGCGGTCGGACTCGTCTCGGTGCTCAACCTGCCCGCAGGTTGGGACCTCGGCGTCCTGCAGCCTGGCGAGACGAAGACCTTCGTCTTCGACGTCAAGCTCGGCGGCACCGCTGGTAACGAGTGGCAGGGTCAGACCTTCGGCGGCAATCTGCCGATCACGCTGACCCAGCAGTAACCAAAGAAGCCGTCGGGCTTCTGAAAATGCCCTGGGCGCTCGCTTCTTTTTTGAAGTAGAGCGCCCAGGGCAACTCATATTCTATATTCTATATACTATTGGCATCTACATAAGATTCGGAAACACTTCAGAATCTTATGTCCTTATCCATAGCAATCCACATACCCCAAGGAGCACTTAATGTCACGCCTACTCAACGTAGTAATGGTCATGACGGTGCTCGTTGTGGCCTTTTTTAGTTTGAAGCCCATTGCTAGCAATGCGGACTTTAACGATTCACAATCCGCACAGGTCATGATTACCTTTAACATCCCCGATGAAGTCATCCCGACTGAACCACCGATGCCCGAGGTAGTCGTGCCTGTACCCGAACCTGAGCCTGAAGTAGTTCCTGAAGACGTGCCTACTGACGAACCCTCGTCAGAAGAACCGCCCGCGGAAGTGCAGCCTGACCCAGTGATCGTTGAGCCGACACCAGACCCTGTCGTCATCGAGCCCGTAGTGCCTGATCCTGAAGTAACACCGGAAGAACCACCGGCTGTTGAAGAGGTTGGTATTGTCGAAGCGCCCGTTGTCGAAGAGACATCTGTCGTCGAAGTTGAACCGTTACTGTCCGAACTATCCACTCCAGACGACTTAGAAGGAATAACCAATGAAGAAGCTACTCTCTGAGGCGATGCTTCCACTCGTGGCGTTTGTCGCCATCGCCGTGGTTCTCGCTTTCAGTGCGTTTTTCAAGATCGCAGTGATTCAGACAGGCTCCATGGAACCTGTCATGCCACCCGGAACCATCGCAATCGTCCAGAACACGGATGATGTGAAGGTGGGGGAGATCGTCACTTATCAACAAGATTCGATGCCGACGGCAACGACGCACCGACTCCTGCGCATCAATGAAGACGGAAGTCTTCAAACCAGAGGTGACGCTAATTCGTTTGAAGATGCGTACCAGGATGGTCCGCTTCAGAAATCGGATGTAATTGGAAAGGTCGTTGTGACGTTTCCGTTCTTCACCGCGTTCTACTGGACAACTTACAGAGCCTTGTTCTCTGTGATCATCGTCTGCCTCACCGTCATCGCGCTGATCTACTTCAACCGAAAAGAAAAGAAAGGATTGCCTTCGGATACCAAGCAAGAGGAAACTCTCGCACCAACCCCCGTCTGATCTCCGATTATCGTCGAGCATATGCTCCGCTGATCGTGAGATCGGCGGGGTATTTGCTTTCTCAGGGGTATTTAAGAGGGTAGGGGATTGACTTTTTATTCCATTTATGCTTAAATAGATGCATACAAATTTAAAAATAAAAATATATGTCGATTTTACAATTCCTCCAGTTACAACCCGTAGAGCCAACCGATGACGATACTGTCAGCCCGTTGGATGACTACCAACACGATGAAACAATTGACCTCAACTCAGATATAGATGAAGCCGTCCTCGAGCAAGAGTGGGAAGCCGTGATTAACGACTTAAAAGAAGACCCCGAAAAGCTTACGTTTTCTAAAGAATAACGCTATACTTGCTATATCGATGGAACTATCTGACGAAGAATTTGACCGACTGATTAGTCGGGCTATGGACGAACTACCTCAAGAGTATATCAAGGGGTTAAATAACGTTGCGATCCTTTATGCCGATGATCCAGACGAGTACCAAATTGAAAAATCTGGACTTGAAGAGGGTCATATTTTGCTTGGATTATATGAAGGTATCCCGCTGACAAAACGGATGGGAAGTTACACCTTTGTGCTGCCCGACAAGATCACTTTATTTAAGCACTCAATGCTACAAGTGGTCCGAACTCCTCAAGAATTATACGAGCAAATCAAGCGAACATTGTGGCACGAGATCGCTCACTACTACGGACTTGATCACGATCGAATTCATGCCCTCGAAAGAGGTGAAATAGCTCCCGCCTAAGCCGCTTGTGCTATACTAGAGGGGCATTGCACTACCTAAGTTAGTGCAGGTGGGGGGAGGAAGACTATCAAGTTTCGTCATGAGGCAAGACCAATCCTGCGAGGGGCAAAAATCACGTCATTTTTGCTAAGTGTTCTCTTTGCAACCATTCTTACATCTAGTGTTTTCACTCGGCCAACTCAGGCCGAGTTTTTGAATACCGTGGGAACGACTGTTGGATGTTTATTGAACGTTGGAACCTGTCCTCCACCAGTTGTTACACCAGGGGAGCCGACAGATCCTATAGGCGATCCAGCTGGTGATCCAGATCCTGAAAATCCGACAGATCCAGAAGAAAATCCTGTTGAAGATGCAGCGCCACCAACTGGAAGTCTGAGTGTTGATCCTGCGATTGCGGGCGGAGCAACGCAGACGGTGACAATTACAGGATCGGTGAGTGATGATAATCTGACGAGTTACGTACTCAAATTAAATGACAATATCGTCCAAGAAGTAACTGGTATCACAGAGACGACAGTCAATATATCGGCACCATGGAGTGTCGCGGTGCCAAATAAAGTTCCGTCAGGTATATATACAGTGACGCTCGATGCTGCGGACAAAGCGGGCAATCCATTTCATGCAGAACAGACGGTAGAGGTTGATAACGATGGTCCTGCAGTTGACGTACAAGGCGGCGGTATCATTATTAAAAGTGGATCGATCATTCCTGAGGTAAGCGCCGAAGATCCGCGTGGCATCAGTAGCTATACATGGCGCGCCGGCGATGGTAATCCTGCGGCGTTGAAATACGATGAGAATGTGAAGGATCCGACATTTACACCATTCGTTGAAGGATCATATACATTTTACGTTGACGTAGCGGATGGACTTGGGAATGTGTCATCGAAAGAGTTCGGGTTTAGTTATGCCCGACAGCTTGAGACGGTGCCGCTACCTATCGCCGATGATCCAACAACTAAACTTATCAACCAAAACCCCTCAACTCCGGCGGTAACACCGGCAAGTACGACTGCGACGACGCGAAGTGGGCGCGATAATATAACTGCGAGTGATGATGCAGGGGTGCTTGGAAATACAATCGCTGCTGCTGGATTGACGCCAGCACCGACCCCTGCTGCGATTGCGCCAACAGACAAGGGTTGGAGTATTTTCGGCATCCTATGGTACTGGTGGCTAGTGGTTACGGGAGCCTTCTTTGCTGGCTGGGTAATTATTAAAAAGTTTGTTCTATCACGCGTATCAAATGATTCTTAAGTTTAGATTAATTCTCATTGCCAATTTGCAACTAAAGTGGTAAAGTTAAGAAAAATACAAAAGGTGAGAGAGTTGTATAAATGTGATCAGTAGGGCTAGATCGTTTCGTGGGCGGTCTTTCCATACCAATAATTTAAGGAGTTGTGTATGAAGTTTATTGCGAGCAAACGGACCCAACGAGTAACTAATTTTGCACTAGCAGCTTTGCTAGTTGTGAGTACATTGACAGCAAGCCTGCCAATGATTTTTGCTGAAAAAGCAAATGCAGCACCAAGTGTGTCATATGTAACGACACCGCTTGTTGCAAGTGACTGGACAGTCGATCGTCAAGCACCATCAGGTGGTTGGACAGTTGATACAAGCGCGAATCAACGCGTTGTCCTCAATGTAAACCAAGCGAACTCAAACGCTGATAACTTTTACAAAACAGAAGGTGTTTCAAAAAACCTTGCCGCTGGAACTGACAGTATTAAAGCTGAGCTTTACGTAGCAGCTGACTGGAGCACAAAGCCTAACCTTCGCGTTGGACTTTGGGGTGTTACTCAAGGAACAGGTCTTCCTGGCCTTAGCTACCCAATTATTGAATACGCAAACGTCGATGGATACACCGGTTGGCGTGTTTGGAACGCAAACACTAGTGTGTGGACTGAAGTTTCTCCTGCAACAAACGTTGGTGGACAGAACACTGTTGAAATCGTTTCAAACTTTAACACTGGAAACTACGACTTCTACGTTAACGACGTGAATGTAAATGCTTCATACTCTGCAGCAGGCTACACAACTTTCAAGAACCTTATCTTTAATAACTACAACCTTGGTGGAAGCACTGCGGGTAACTACACAGTTATCTGGAAGAACATCAAAACTGGATCACTTCCAAAGGTTGCAGCATGTACGGCTATTTCAACGAAGCTTGTTACTAACCCCAACCTTGTTGATGCTGGTTGGGACGTTAGTCAAACAAAATCAAAAGGTCACAACGACTTAACACCAGATGGACTTCACGTCTATACAGAAGGTGCGACATCTGACGACAAAGCCGCAGCTTACTACCCAGTAAACTACGCACTTAAAGACGGCGGAACACCTGCAATGGACTTTGTTGTTACAGACCCTCTAGAAACTGCAGCAACGCCTGGACTACAGCTTGTTGTTGACTTTAACAACGACGGAACACCTGACGGAACACTTGTCGGTGAAGCTATCTACGGAAACAACTGGTGGTTAACCAACGGTTCTGCTCAATTCGTTAAAGATGCAGCTCCTTCACACGGCGGTGGCTTCGGTTCAGCTAATAACGGAACACTTAATGCATGGCTTGCATCTTTCCCGAGCGCTCGTGTTAAGGCTATCGGATACTCAATGGGTTCTGGTGTCTACGGCGACGGAACACTTAAGTCACTTACATACGGTTGTGTGAACTACGAATTCTTTAAAGACATCGTTGCACCAACTGCACCTTCAATCACATATCCAAACGGATGGCACCAAGAAGTAACAAACGTTCAATGGACAGCTTCAACTGACCAAACTGACGTTACTTACAGTATCTACGAAGGTAACCACCCATCTAATGTTACGAACTTGATCGCAAGCGGAATTACTGGAACAAGCGCAAATTACACATTTGCAACTGGTCCTCACCAAATCCGTGTTGTTGCAACTGACACTTCAGGCAACGAAACTTCAAGCGCAATTGTTGGCTTCCAAGTAATCGGTACTCCAAAGATCACTGCTCCATTTGAAGGACAAGCATTGAACGCTTCAAACGGAAACTCATTCACTGCAACTTGGACTGGCGTCTACGGTGTTGGTGGAGTAAAGAACTATGAAGTTGAATACGGTATTGATACAAATAATGACGGTACTATCCAAACTGCTGAACTCCAATACCGAACAGTTGTTGGTGATGTAAAGCAACGAACACAAACTTTCACCTCTAACTTCCAGGGTGCGATGACAATCCGTGTTCGTGCGACATACAACATTCCTATGGGCGGAACAGATAAGGGTCTATGGAGTGAAATCGTAAACTACAGCCGCGACACAGTCGCAACTGCAGCTCCGGTTGTAAGCGCAACTGGCGTTACTAACGGATACACAAGCGTATCTCCAGTGCAGATTAACTGGACAGCCCCAACTGGTGCTGTAAAGTATGACTACCGAGTATGGACAAACGCAGCTGGTAGTTCATATAACTCTGAAGCAACAGCTTACCCTTCAAATGACATCACAGGAAATTCACGAACTGGTGCTTTCACTGAAGGACAAGGAACATACTTCGTACAAGTTCGTGCAATTGACGCAGCTGGTAATAAATCTGACTGGTCAAACACTTACTCTGTTGTGTATGACAATGTCCTTCCTGTAATTGTTGCAAATGCACCTGCACAAGCAACTGTTGGAAGCACTGTAGCATTCACTGGTAACGTCACTGACGGTTCTCCAATTACAAACCTCGTTGTCACATTCAACGGTGTTGACTACGAACTTAATGTTGATGATGTCACGATCGCTCCTAACGGCGACTGGACACTTGCAAACATTAATACTTCAGCGCTTGTTCCTGGTAACTATCCAATCAGCGCAACCGTTACTGACAAAGCTGGAAACAAAAAGACAAGCAACGTCGTATCATTGACGCTTGTTGCTCCACAGCCAGTGGTGCAAGTACTTGCACCAGCTGGTCCTGCTAACCCAGGTCAACCATTAGGTAACCCGATTACACCTCAGATCACAAGTCCAGCAGCTGCTGTTCTTGGTGACACAACTGATAACGACAACAACGGCTCAGCTGACGTTGCCGGTGCCTCTGACGACAAAACTGCAGCCGCAGTTGATTCAGAAGCAAACAAGGGAACAATCTTTGGTCTTGCATGGTACTGGTGGCTTGCGATTCTTGCAGCACTTGCAGCTATCGCTTGGTTCATCATCGCAGCGATTCGTCGCCGCAACGAAGAACAAGCTTAGTCTCTCTGATTAAGACAATATGAAAAAACTCCTCGAAAGGGGAGTTTTTCTTTTGGTGATTTATCTTTTTCTAACATAAGTGGTATAATATCGTCAGCGTGAAAACAAAACAAAAACGCAAAAAGCTCTTACAATCCAACGTCCGTACCCACCTGAAGAAGGCGCTAGTACCCCATAAAGGGAATCACTATCGACCACACCTGGTTCGTCTTCATGGTATTACGGCTGTTTTAGTTGTGGCTGTTTTAATGCAAGTTGCGTATGGATTTGTTTCTTCTGGACGACTCGAAGTACTTGGCCGTGTTTCAAATATTAGTGCGACTGATCTTTTAGCCGATACGAATGTTGAGCGAGCGAAGTCTTCCTTGCCTGCATTAAAAGTAAATGACGAATTAAGTTCAGCTGCATTTATGAAAGCAAAAGACATGTTTGCGAATAATTACTGGGCGCATACCTCACCAAGCGGTGTTACTCCATGGAAGTGGGTAGGTGATGCAGGTTATAACTACGACGTTGCAGGTGAAAACCTTGCGAAGAATTATCCGACTGCGCAGGCGACAGTCGATGCGTGGATGAACTCGACGACACACCGAGCAAATATTTTGAACACCAAATATCAGGACGTTGGCCTTGCGGTTGTTGACGGTATCTTAGATGGACGTGATACAACGCTTGTTGTGGCGTACTATGGGACTCCTGTGACGGCCGCGGCAGTTGAAGGTGCAACCGATAACGCACCAGCTGTTGTCTACGCTGCGCCGGTCCAACCTGGGGTAGGAAATCCTTTGACGTACTTCGGAACGGCTTTGCAGTCAATGAGTCCAGCAACACTTGGATCATTAGCGCTCCTCGCGATCGTTGGTGCAGTAGCAGTTGCGGCTCATCACTATCGTAAAAAACTTCCAGTTTCATGGCGACGGACATGGAAGCTACATCACGGGATGTATACACTTGCGGGAACAGTCGGACTTGCGCTTGTTATTGTTTTTGCAACCGGTGGCGGACAGATCTAGTTAAAGATACAATAACTCTTCGTGGTTATGCTAAAATGGACAGTATGAAAGTGGGCAAAACTCTCAGGGGTTTACGATCGTTGAACTTCTTATCGTTATCGTGGTGATTGCAATCTTAGCTGCGATAACAATTGTCGCGTATAACGGTGTATCGAACCGCGCAAAAGCGTCCGCTGCTCAGTCGGCTGCATCACAGGCGAGTAAAAAAATTGCAGCGTATGCGGTCACAAACTCGGATCAATATCCTGCTGATCTCGCGACTGCTGGAGTAAGTAATTCGGGGGATACTGTTTTTCAGTACAGCGTAAATAATACAAGTAGTCCTCGAACTTTTTGCGTGACTGCTACGATCGGTAATATAAGTTACTATATTAATAATACAACCGTGACAACTCCGGCAACTGGTGGGTGTGCAGGACACTCTTCGGGTGGTGTTGCGACGATTACAAATCTTGTGACTAATGGAAGTTTTGAGGGAGCAATATCACCATGGGCAACCTCTGGCGGTACGGGCGGTGTGACTGTAATCTCTCGACCGTTAACAGGCGGAATGGATAATGGCGCTTTTGCTCGAGTTACGTGGTCAACCGCACCATCGGGTGGCACACCATACATCACACTTGGTTCGGGTGGGGCGGTGAATCGACCAGTTGTTATTTCTGAGAATACTACATATCGACTTTCTGGATGGGTCAGGGCATCGTGGGCTGCAAAAGTATACATAGGCGCAACGCCTTATGACGTGACGGATAACTCAACTGCAGCATCGATATCTAGCCCAGTCGCTGATCTGGTTGCTGGGACTTGGACGCGGCTAGATGTGACCTTCACGGCACCGGCAAATAGTATTACGACTGTCGTGCGCTTTTATCTCCCATCAGCTGGATCTGCAGGGTTGGTGAATAACTCAACGTTTGATACAGATCAGGTGATGCTGACGCAGGGCTCTGCGTTGTATAATTATGCAGACGGTAACTCTACAAACTGGGTTTGGGACGGAGCGCCAAACAATTCAACATCAACAGGAGTTCCTATATAATGAGTGCTAACAAGAATACCCGCGGATTTACTATCGTTGAGCTCCTTATAGTGATTGTTGTGATTGCTATCTTGGCAGCAGTGACGATCGTTGCATATAACGGTATATCTAACCGAGCAAAAGCGTCGGCTGCTCAGTCAGGCGCATCACAAGCCGCGAAGAAACTACTTTCTTATGCAGTGCAAAACAACGACGCGTATCCTGCCTCGACGGTTGGGGATCCTGCTAATATCGATACCTTAACTTCACTTGGTATCACTAATGGATCGACAACATATCAATATAGTTCTAATAACACTGTGGTGCCTCGAACTTTTTGCGTTACCGCAACGACTCAAAGTGTTTCTTACTATCAGAACAATACTACTCAAACGACACCTGCTGCGGGCGTATGCCCTGGGCATGGTGCTTCGGGTGCCGTATTAGCAACGAACCAGTTCAAAAATCCGTTCTTTGTCGGGCCTTTCACACTTGTGAGTTATGCGAACATGATAAACCCTCAACTGGTTATTGTTGGTGGCGTTAGGTATCTTCAAATGGAAGCAACATCTACTGGTGCCTCAGCAATGCGAATTAACTCTTTTGAGGATCGATGGGCTATCAGTGAGGGCCAACAAGTGTACGTACGCGCAACCATACGTAACCCTAACGCTTCGAATAAAACCTTCTCTCTTGCACTTCGATTTTACGATGCCGCAGGATCTACGCAGGGGAGTGTTCTTTCTGGATCGTATTCAAGCTCCACGATTGGTATACCTGCCGGAGACACTGCTGTTATCAGTTATAATACTGTCGCACCAGCCGGTACCGCAAGTGTCCTTGTGACACCGAGTCGTAATTCATCAAATGCTGCGATAGGTGACTTGACGCAGGTGACTGGAGTATGGCTTGGAAGTGTTGATTCGGCCGCGGCATCTGGCGATACGGCTGGATGGGCCTGGAATGGACCAGCTAATGCCTCGACTTCGACAGGACCGGTGCAGTAACGCGAGCGCGCGTACCTCTTGAAATTGAGCGTCACATCTGTTATAGTGAACAACTGAATTGTTACATAAATAAAGGAACTAATTAAGTAATCATGACAAAAGCAGTCGTTAAGATCGGTGGAAAACAATTTATTGTCACCGAAAAAGAGACCCTACTGGTGGACCTCCTCCAGGAAGGAACTAAAGAGCTCACTCTCGACGCACTGTTGGTTATCGATGGAGACAACGTCACTATCGGTACCCCAACCGTCAAAGATGTGAAAGTTACCGCTAAGGTCGTCGACGACCTCATCAAGGGTGACAAAATCCGAGTCATTCGCTACAAAGCGAAAAAGCGTGTCCACAAAGAAAACGGACACCGCCAAAAGTACTCAAAGATTGAAATTACTTCAATCAAATAAGAGATAACACTCTTAAAAAGAGAAATTCCCGATGGGAGTTTCTTTTTTTGTATGGATTAGAGAGTGCAGGCATGGTGACGCTTGTGCTATAATAATTCGAATAATAAAGGGGAATATGATGATTTTGCGAGAATCACCAAAAACAATAAAACAGATTGCGGTCTCTGTTTTTTGTAGCGTTCTTATTCTCCTCAGTCTTGTGTCGAGCGTATTAATATACAGCAATCGTGCTAATGCTGCGCCACCAACTGCGCCAACGAATATCCGTATTGTTTCTCAAACAGCAACCTCTGCGGTTTTTGCTTGGGATGCGTATACTGGTGCAATTCCATCGATGACAACTTACGATTACAAGCTGGCATATGGAGATACTATTATCGCACCGCTCTATGGAACGATACCCGAAACAACTATTGAGCTTACTTTTCCTACTGACGGCATGGATTATACTTTTTCTGTCGCGACATTTGACAATAGCATTCCGGCGATAGGTGCGCGAAGTGCAATTACATTCAGCACGCCTACTGGTAGCGCTGCACAGATAACAGGAATAAGCTTTGTACAAGAAGGTTCCAAGAAACTTATGAAAGTAGTGGGTACGGATATTGCCGATCCTGCTTTGTTTGCGCGCTCTCTCGGCTCGCTTAATGGTGAAGTACTGCCTGTATGTCTTGAACCCATCTCTAGTTACGGCCAAAGTCTTGCGTTTTGGATAAGTACTTATAACACGACAGCTGATGCAATCACCGACACACCTAACTGTGTAAGATTTGCGAATGAGAGTTCGATAGTAGTTTTTACACCTACTGCCGTTGAAGTTTGGTTGACTGACGACTTTGACATTGAAGCACCTGGGACACTTGTTATAAATCGGTCAGCACCTTTCTCATTTAATACTGTCACAACACCGGTTGCCGATCCGCCCGTAGAAGAACCTGAGGTTGAAGCACCGCCAAAGTCAGATCCAAAACCGGCAGTAAAGCCTACTAAGCCTGCCGCGCCAGTACCAACGCCAGCAGAAACACCAAGCACTAGTGAGGTAGTGATCAATGCTGATGCAAAGACAGTGATCGGGCAGCCGACAATTTCAAAGAAGCCAACTTTTAGCGGAACGGCTGCGCCACTCAGCACGGTCACGGTGACTGTGCACTCAGACCCAGTCACTTGTACGACAACTGCTGATGCGAACGGCTATTGGACTTGTACGCTTTCTGAAGATTTGCCCGTAGGAGCACACCAAGTATTTGTAAAAGTACAATCAACGTCAAATGAAGTGATCGAACTTGGACCATACGACGTGATCGTCAAACAAGATACACCGGGAGTTGTAACATCTGAAACTCAAACAGACCAACCAGCCGAGACTCGAGCATCTTTTCCGTGGGTATGGGTTGGCCTTGGAGCGGGCGCATTAATAGTCATAGCGATTGCAATTCTTGCAGTACGTCGCACTGTTAAATAGCACTTTTACGAAGGCGCTCGTGCTACAATGTATACAAAGAAGAGGGAATATACTTTAGTGCCGACTGTCATAGCTGTAACCAATCAAAAGGGAGGCGTTGGGAAGACAACGACTGCTATTAATTTGGCATACTTTTTGGCAAAAGCTGACAAGAAAACATTGTTGATCGACTTTGATCCTCAAGGTAATGCAACCAGCGGACTTGGCATCAACAAAGCCGAGCTAACTGTGACCATGACCGATGTTATTACAGGGACAAGCGACCTCGCGGCAGCAATTGTTGCGACCGAACACAAGAATTTATGGCTTGCTCCAACAACATCAATTCTCGCGAATAGCGAAGTTGAACTTGCGCAGGCTGACAAAAAATTCTCACGCCTCAAAAATGCTATCGAAGCAAGTGGTGACACCTACGATTACATTATTATCGATAGCCCACCGAGTCTCAGCCTCCTGACCGTTAATGGGCTTATTGCAGCTAAATACGTGTTACTTCCGGTTCAGGCTGAATTCTATGCGCTAGAAGGCTTAGGACAGCTTCTTGAGACAATGAAACTCGTTCGTAAGGGTATGAACCCCGGGCTTGAACTGCTGGGTGTACTTCCGACGATGCTTGATAGCCGTACAACTCTTAGTAATCAGGTTCACGAAGAGATCAAGCGTCACTTCCCAGGCAAAGTATTTGATATCACGATTCCTCGTAACATTCGTCTGGCTGAAGCGCCAAGCCACGGTGTTCCGATTGGTGTATACGATAAGTTCTCTAAAGGCTCACGTGCATACAAAGCACTTGCGAAAGAAGTGATTACTAGGACTGAAGGAGCGGCGGCGTAATGGCTATGAAAAAAGGCGGCCCATCACGAGGTTTGGGGCGCGGTTTCGAGTCTCTGATCCCAGTCGACTTATTAGACGATTCTTTTGATACAACAAAACACATCGACGAAAAGGTAAGTGAGTTAAAGAATCTTAAGATTTCTGAGGTGACCGCCGATCCTGACCAGCCACGTCGTACATTTGATCAAGATGCGCTTAACGAATTAGCTGAATCAGTCCGTGAACATGGTGTGCTGCAGCCAATCATTGTTGTAAAAGCAGGGAATGGCTACCAAATCGTCGCCGGAGAGCGTCGCTTCCGTGCATCACAAATTGCGGGCCTCACAACAATTCCAGCTCTGGTTCGAACATTAACGAATCAGAATAAACTCGAACTCTCTTTGATCGAGAACTTGCAGCGCCGAGATCTTAACTCAATCGAAACAGCAACCGCGTACCAAAAACTTCGTGATCAATTTAACCTGACAAACGAAGCGATCGGAAAGCGTGTGAACAAATCTCAAAGTGCCGTGCAAAATACGATGCGACTCTTGAAGCTTCCGAAGAACGTTCGCGAAGCAATCGCCGACGGACGTCTGACCGAAGGACAAGCCCGTCCACTCGTATCTTGGGACGAAGATTTTATTAATGAAGTCGTTCCTCGCATCATCGCCGAAGAGTGGAGTGCTCGTAAAGTTGAACAATACGTCGTCAACGCTCGTAATGGTAAAAAAGAACCAGAAGTTAAAACTGTGAAGCAAAACGAATCTTTGCATGAAGCAAAAATCGTGTCGCTGCGCGGAAGACTTAAGACTGATGTAAACATTCGCGTAAACAACAAAGGTGCCGGAACAATCCTCATCAAATTTACCGACGAAAAAGACCTCGACCGCCTTCAGAAGTTGCTTGGCGAATAAAGCTTCTAATATCTGGTTGAAAAACGTGTGAAAAATATCCTTAGATATTTTTCAGCCCAACGCTTAAAGAACTCTCCAGTGGAGAGTTCTTTAAAAAGAGTGTTTTGAAACCAGATATTAGAAGCTTTATTCAGGAATTAACTTGGAAACGTTCGAACCTTATTGAACGGGAAAATTCGAAGTGCAGCTGGCCCAACAACATCATAAAGCGGAATCGTTCCGAGACCATTACGTGAGTCATAAGAGTAATTACCTTGTCGGTGGTCACCAGAAACGAATAGTTCACCATCTGGAACAACAACATCGGCTTCGCCACTTGTTGGGCTACCTGGTTCACCTTTGTTTGTATCATCTGGATTGAAACCGGTAGGGTATTGATCGTTAAAGACAGTATAGGTTCCGTCTTTTAATAATACTCGTTCGCCTGGAAGTCCGATGACACGTTTCACGATGTATTCATCTTCAGTACCGATAGAGAAGTGAGGGTTCTTGAAGACGATGATTTGACCGCGCTTTGGGATATACGGTTTGTTTTGTAGTTGTGACCATGTGACGGGGAGGCGATCAACAATCAGGCGATCACCTGTATATAGTGTCGACTCCATACTTGGGCCAATGACATTAAAGCTACGGAAAACGAATGTATTAATAACGACGGTGCCAATGATGACACAAATAATAAAGACGATAATACCGATGACGTCTTTGGCGAATGGGTGACGGGTGAAATAAGATGCTTCCATTAACTTGGATTATTATAACACGAGCAAGCGAGAGCGTAAGCAGTTTACTGCTTACGCCGAGTGGCAAAGTGTTAGACCGAAGGTATAACACGAGTCGGGACTAACATAAGCCTTTTCTTACTTCATAATTCATGCCCATTCCGTTATAGTAGTGTAAGTATTTATGAAGAAGCGCCCACAAACTTCTATAGACGGTTTCATCCCACGTCGCCCAGGCAGTCAGCTTGGCGACCTTCATCAAGAAGATAAAGAGGAACCGATCGACCGATCACTTCACACTGGTAAGAACGCCGGTGATGTTGTTGGTGTACCTCGTGAAAGTAAACTTATTGGCCGTTCTGACATCGATGACTCACTTCGTGAAATCGATGACCCAGAAGATGACAAAAGTCGTAAAGGCCGCCGTGCACAAAGAAAAATCGATAAAAAAGCCAATAAGCGACCAAAAAACAAAGTTTGGCGAATTATTAAATGGGCGCTTATCGCAATTCTTGTTATTGGCCTCGCAATTGGTGGATACCTCCTCTTCAAGGCGATTAACGCGAGTGACTCAGTATTCAAGGGGAATGTGCTTGATCTTGTAAAAACAGAACCGCTAAAGGAAGACGAGAATGGCCGAAGTAACTTCCTTATAGTTGGTACTTCAGAAGATGATCCAGGTCACGACGCTGCATGGTTAACTGACTCTATCATGGTCGTCAGTATCAACCAGAAAACAAAGAACGCATATACATTTAGTATTCCGCGTGACCTTGAAGTGCAATATGGTATGCCATGTTTGCCTGGATACTCGGGTAAGATCAACAGCTACTTTAATTGTGTCAACGAAGCCGAGGGCGACGCCGCAGAGCAAGAACGCCTGACGAAGACACAGCAGTTTATCGGTGAGATCGTCGGACTTGATATCCAGTATGGTGTTCATGTTAACTACACGGTGATGCGCGACGTCGTGAATGCGATTGGTGGAAGTATCACTGTTAATATCGAAAGCCGAAACCCGAACGGTCAGATGGATAGTAACTTCGACTGGAAGTGTGGTCCGAACTATGCAAAGCGTAAGCAAACATGTCCACCAAATGGTCACTTCATCGATTATCCAAACGGTCCTGCGGTTCTTGATGCCGAGCACGCGCTTTACCTTGCACAGGCTCGTGGTGACATCGCACCAACCTATGGATTTGAACAATCTAACTTCGACCGTGAACGTAATCAGCAAAAGATCCTCGTTGCGATTCGGGACAAGGCGATGGCAGCTGGGACCTTTGCGAACCTCGGTGCAGTCACAGGACTGATCGATGCACTTGGTCATAACCTCCGCACTAATATCGAGACAAAAGAAATCCGGACACTTATGGGACTCGCAAAAGACATCCCAGCCGACAAGATTATTTCAATCGACCTTCACAAGGAAGGCGAGGCACAGTTCACTCCATCTGCGCAGCCAACAGCCGGTAAATTCCGTTACGAGAGCCTCCGTGCATACATCAACAAGATTATTACTCAAGAACCATACGTCAAAGAAGAGCCACATGTCACTGTCCTTAACGGAAGTGGTACCGCTGGACTTGCACAAATCGAAGCGGATAAACTTTCTGACAAAAGCTTCATCATTGATCAAGTTGATAACGCACCAGAAGGTAAGTACGCGAAGTACACTGTTTACCAAATCGCAACAGACAAACCGCTCACTGCTGACAAGCTTAAAGCCCTTTACGGAGTTACTCCTCTCAAGACGGCACCACCAGTGAGTGTGGTTGGTGATACAGACTTCTTGATTATCATTGGCCCTACTGAATAAAGTAGCCGTGGTATAATAGTCACAATATGGAGTTCCTAAAACTAGTTCGACGACGCTCATTCTTGAGCGAAGTGGTGTACACAGTTCTTAACATCGCCTTTGCCGTAGCGCTGGTTATCGTGATTCGTTATACAGAATCAATTCCTTTGGCGCTTGGACTCGTGTTAATTAGTAAGTGGCGTGTGCTTGCAGTGCGTGCACGGTACTGGTTTGTGAATATCCGCTCGAACCTCGTCGATATTATCGTCAGCGTGAGCGTCGTGCTTCACTTATATACGATTAACGCCGCAAACATCGATGACTTCAAGAAGTTCTTACTACTCGCAGTTGCAACTGCGCTATATATCGTTTGGCTACTTATTATTAAGCCTCGCTCAAAGCGAAGTTATGTGGCTGCACAAGCGGGGATTGCGATTCTTCTTGGAACAGCTGCACTCTTTACGATTTCATTCAACTGGCCAGTATCACTTGTCGTTATCGGCATGTGGTTGATTGGGTATAGCGCTGCTAATCACATCCTCAATACCTATGATGACGAGACACATCCTTTGTTCCTCAGTCTCGTATGGAGCGTTGTCTTTGTTGAGATCGGATGGGTTGCGTATCACTGGACGATTGCATACTCACTACCACTCGTGACAAGCCTTCTGGTGCCACAAGTTTCGATTATTACATTGTTAGTCGGATTCGTAGCGTACAAGGCGTATGACTCGTTTTATCACCACCAAAAGATCCGCACGAGTGATATTATTTTGCCACTTCTATTTACCCTAAGCGTGATTGCGGTCCTTGTTTTTGTGTTTAACCGCGTTGGTACAGCGATTTAGCCCAGGCTAAATAGTCTAAGAAATCTTCTCGAAAAGTAATCCGTAGCCGTCTTTATCTGACAGCAAGAAGCCGTATCTTTTTGCTTCGCTAATAATGTCGTCATGTTGTTCTGGGTCGGCTTCAAGAATAAGTGAACCGCCGTTAATGAGTTTTTCCTTGGTCTGAACAAGTAACTCAAAAATCAAAGCCTTGCCGCCATTCGCTGCAAAAAGTGCGTCAGCCGGTTCGTGGTCTGTCTCTGGAGAACGTTCCCATTCGGGGTCAACGTAGGGGAGATTAGCGATGATGATATTAGCGGTGAATGGGTAGTCTGCAAGAAGATTGCTTTGCAAAATTGAAACCTCGGCTTCAAGATTATTCGCATTTTTCTCGGCAATTTTTAATGCATGTCGGCTTATGTCAGCAATCGTCACGTTTAGTTCGGGATAAAGAAGCTTAGCGGTAATGCCAAGTGCGCCACTTCCAGTTCCAACATCAATCAGTCGAAGTGGGTTTTCTTTAAGGAGTGAAATATTACGAGGAATTACTTTCTTTAAAAGTTCAATCAGCGACTCAGATTCAGGGCGGGGGATTAATGTTGCTGTTGTGACCGAAAATTGATGTCCATAAAATTCTTTGTGCCCAATGATATACGCAACTGGAACGCGTTCGATACGAAGTGCAAGCCGTGCATTAGCGATCTCAATTGAACGGTCCGACAGACCTTCTTCCGGATGTGCATGGAGGTAGCTGCGAGTTTTGCGAAGCGTGTGTGCCAAAATCAGCTCGCTATCAAGACGAGCGCTGGGAATCTCAGCAAAGACAAGCTGACGAGTCGCATCCGCCAGCCAATCGTTAATTGCTAGCGCTTGAGGCAGCGAGTTCTCGTTCATATGCTTGAAGGTTTTCTACGAGATCATCGATTGATCCGTTTAATGCTTGTGGAATACCGCTTCGACTATATCCAATACGGTGGTCAGTAATACGATCTTGTGGGAAGTTGTACGTGCGAATCTTTTCAGATCGGTCGCCAGAACCAATCAGGCTTTGACGTTCAGCTTTTAGCTTGGCGTTTTCAGCGTCAGTTTTAATTTGTAGAAGACGGCTACGAAGGACGCCCATCGCTTTTTGCTTGTTCTTGAGTTGAGATTTTTCATCCTGGTTAATCACGACAAGTCCTGATGGAACGTGGGTGATACGAACTGCACTGTCAGTTGTGTTCACGGATTGGCCACCGTGTCCACCAGATCGGTAAATGTCGATACGAAGATCGGCAGGGTTGATTTCAATGTCTGTTTCTTCGGCTTCGGGAAGCACGGCAACGGTGACGGTACTCGTGTGAATACGGCCTTGAGATTCGGTTGCAGGGACACGTTGGACTCGGTGTACACCAGATTCAAACTTCAGCTTTGAGTACACAGATTCACCACGAACACCAAAGACAACTTCTTTGTATCCGCCGGTGTCATTGGCACTTTCGCTAATAAGTTCAGTTTTAAGGTTGTGATTTTCGCAGTAGCGAAGGTACATACGGTAGAGCTCAGCTGCAAAAAGACTTGCTTCATCGCCACCAGCACCAGCGCGGATTTCGATGATAACGTTTTTCTCGTCGTTAGGATCTTTTGGTGCAAGCATCGTAAAGAGTTCGTCCTCAAGTTCGGCTAGGCGAGTGGTGTTTTCTTCGATTTCCATCTTTGCAAGTTCGGCGAGTTCATCGTTTCCACCAGCCATTTCTTTAGCATCAACAATTTGCGCTTCTAAAGATTCACGAAGGAGTGCTTTTTCAAGAATCGTTTGGATTTCGATGAATCGTTTGTTCTTTTTTGAGTAATCAGTATCAGCGTATGCGTCTGGGCGCGCCAAAAAAGCGTCGAGTTCGGCTTTCTCGGCTTGTAGTTCGCTGATGTTGAGGTTAATCTTTGGCATAATTACTTTCTTATTCTAACAAAAAAGAGCCTTATCAGATAATAAGGCTCTTTCGTGAAAGGTAGCTATTTGTCGCTTGATGCTTTTTTAGCTTTGTTCGCAGCGTTTTTCTTAGCTTTGTTTGCGAGCTCAACTTTACGAGCTTCTGCAGCAGCAGCACGGTTTTTGAATCGGTCAACACGTCCTTCGGTGTCGATGATCTTTTCTTCACCAGTAAAGAATGGGTGAGAAGCACTTGAAATGTGTAGCTTCACGAGAGGGTATTCGTTACCATCTTCCCATTTAATAGTTTCGCTGGTTTGTGCCGTTGACTGAGTCAAGAAAGCAAAATTGGCCGTTTCATCGCTAAATACGACGGGGCGGTAGTCACTTGGATGTAGGTTAGTCTTCATAATCTCAATGATTATATCTGTTTTTGAGGTGTTTGTCTAGAGGTGACATGAGTTTAGCTTGATTGACCGATTGTTTCTCGTGTGGTGAAATAACAGGTATGCTACCTGAGACGCGAGAAATAGTCGAAAAAACACTAGTTGAAAAACAAAGTGAAGCTAATCGAGAGTTCGTGACCAAAATTGAGAAATTCTTGCTTACTCAAGAAACACAGTATTTCTTTTTTAAAGACGAAGCCGAGTTTGACCAGTTTACTCGACTGATTGGGCATGATGCTTTTAGTTATTCTTCAATCAGATCTTATTCATACGAGAGTCATAGTACAGAGTCGCTTCATAAAGAAAACGAAGCAGCCGACTTTAAGGGTAAAGGCTCAATTCATGGAATCTTGAATTATTTGGGAGATATCGGCATTAACCTCGAATTTTGTAATGATTTTAAAATACACATGATAGTTGATCTTGATAATGAGTCGACAGTTTTTTACCAATATGAGAGTTCTGAAAATGCACAAGTATGTGCTGACTGTGCCGATTTAGATGAATATGATCAAATTACAGGTTCTAACAGATTTTACAGCTGCGAACATGAGACGAGTGAATATTATTCACGGTATTATGCGGTTTTAAGAAAATATATTCCTAAAGAAGATTTGGGTGCGGCGTTAACATTTGGTGAAATGTGACAAAAGCGGAGTTGCGCCTATGGACTCCAACAGAGGTATATGTTACAATAACACGGTAACAATATTTAATGACACAACCTTTCGCAAAACTCCTAAGTATAAAAACTCAGGGCGGAAGGTGAGGAACAAGGAGTTCAACTATTATGGCAGTATCTGTCGATATTAAAGCGTTGCTCGAAGCTGGTCTCCACTTCGGACACAAAACAAGCCGTTGGCACCCTAAAATGGCGCCATACATTCACAGCAAACGTCAAGACAACCACATCATTGACCTCAACAAAACTGTTGAAGGCCTCGATGTTGCGTTACCTTTCCTAACGAAAGTTGCTGCAGCCGGTAAGCCAATCCTTTTCGTTGCTACTAAAAAGCACACAAAAGACGCAGTTAAAGCAGCTGCAGTCAAGCTCGGTCAACCATACATGATCGAACGATGGCTCGGTGGAACACTCACAAACGTCGCAACTGTCTCTGCACAGGTCAAGAAACTTAAAGATCTTGAAAAGCGAATGGCGTCTGGTGAGCTTGAAAAGAAGTACAACAAGCTTGAAATCCAACGTTTCCAAGAGGAAATCGACGAATTGACACTTAAGTACGGTGGTATCAAAGACCTTAGCGGTAAGCCTGGTGCTGTCTTTATCATCGACGTACTTGGTGATATCAACGCAATCAAAGAAGCAAAGACAATTGGCGTACCAGTTGTTGCCGTTGTTGACACGAACGCAGACCCAACACTTGTTG
>Ga0247815_10000671_pt1 | contig 26892 bp, 30 predicted proteins | sample UWRJL194509B1_FD_181014 | JGI IMG/M metagenome (GOLD analysis project Ga0247815, IMG submission 181014) | Plant litter microbial communities from Arlington Agricultural Research Station in Wisconsin, United States - UWRJ-L194-509B-1 | ecosystem: Environmental > Terrestrial > Plant litter >...
TGTTCATGGTGCCCACTAGTATCATCGAATGAGCTACGTCGAGCGTGGAGCCCGGCCTGTGAAGCCCGGCGTCAGCAGCTTTATCAGAGAATATAGTTAGCTTCCTCGGATAACTCGGGTACAAATCAGTCTGGCGTGTTTACCCCAAATCGAGAGCCCTGCCTTCAAGCTGCACAATACACATGGCGCACAGCAAACCCAAGCAGTCAAGGAATGGAGCTGCTCTAAGTCGGGCGCGGCATTGAGGTGGCAGCGTGTGTGTTTGAGGATAAGCCTGCTAGAAGATTGAATGCAGCAGGCTGGTCTGGATCAGAAGCTCCGGTCTTCAACTTGTGTGACAATTTTGGTGACCCTTTCGCATGGGATGGGATGACGAGGCTGAGGCTGCGGCTGTGATGAATGGTTATATTCTCACCGTTTGATAAGTTTTACTGGACTACGCGTATGGAGTAACAGCACGAGAAGATTGTACATGAAGCGGAGGACACCGACGCGATTTTGGAATAGCATAACGGAATGTGGATGTGGACAAACGGTGGAGCAGAAAGGAAAACTGCACCAGAAGAACTGCAGATGTCTCGAGAAGATGTTGAGAGGTGAACCAAGATAGCTTCTCCCAGTCGGCGCAAAACTATACGGTTGAGAGCAGGTATCATCAAGACACTCGATTAGACTCGGGTTGCGGTCAATATTGGGAAGACTGAATAGTCAGCAAGCGCTATAATAGTCTGGCATCTCTGGTCGATGCCAGTGAGATAATGGGGTTCGCGAGAGCCCGACGTGTGGTGTGCGTGTTTGGATGAAAGTGTCACGGCCATACTTCGCGAGATTGGCGTATGGAGTGCTGTTTGGAGTGCGTCCGCATTATTCAGGCCATTCGGGCGGCATAGCCAATGAAAGCGCAGCGATATCCGGGTGACACTGAAGGATGGCGATAAGGAGCTTCCGCACGATATTCATGCCTCGCAAAGCTCAAGCATAACTAGTTTCACATGGTATTTGAGCCGTCGCCGTGATTGTAGGTCATGCAGGTCAGGCACAGGAACTACAGAGCGGTGACTCTGTCCATCAGAGGTCTGGATCGCCGATGTCGGTCATCTCGGTGTGGGTATCACACGGTCGGCGACAACAACTTGAAACAATCAGAAAATCGAGGTAGGTCGCACTGTGTCAACGTGTGTGCGCTAGACGCGCATTCTGATACATGCCGGCAATAGATCTTCAAATTGCAAACAAGGCCAGATACGAGGAATTTGGGAGGTGAAAGTGAACACCGGCTGGCGCCGACATTGGCCGCAATTGCATAAAAGGATTTAGCAGAACGTGTAAATGTTGCACCGGTCAGATTAACAGAGGTGCAGCTAGAGGCTTTCTCCAGATTGATGTTGGTATGCCTCTGTGCCTGATGTGTTGGCACCTGATGTGATTGGCACGATTGCTGCTTGCATAATTCAAATAACAAGTAATGGTATTGCATACTCAGAGCACAAGTGAGGGAAACTACACGAACGGACGTACAGAGCATACAGTGCTACAGACAGCGCATTAGCGAGACGTCGGGGAGTCGAAAGAGCACAGTATGGCAGCAGTAAAGTATCAGACAACAAACGAACACTTCTCTCCACAAGCAACCAGCTGCCCAGCAACTGACCACGGGCTCGCCAATCACTCAGCCCACCATCAGCGCGTCCGAGCCGATTCTCGCTCCATCATCTCCGGGCGAATCATCAGCCTCCGCTGCGCCAAAATTCCCATGCAGGTTCTCCAACTCGTCCAACAGTACCGCGTCCGTTGCCGCGCGCATCCGCGCGAGTATCCGGCTTGCATCGCGCACGCTGCGGCCCGTCATCTTATACACGCTCTGAGCGCGTGCGACGCTGAAACCGTGCGCTTGTGCTAGCTGGCCAAGGTCTTGGTCTGGTCCTTGCTGGGACGTGAAAGAGGACGATGAGCGGGTGAGGCTGGGACTTGGCAGGGTCGAAGCCGCGCGGTGATGTGATTGCGAGGGCGCATGAGGTACGAGACCGCGGGAAGAGGATGCACGCGGATGACCGTATCCGAGACTCGTGCGCTGTGCTGGTGCATGTGACACCGTCTGAACAGGCTGGAGGCGCATACGATGAGAAGCTACGGGCTGAAGAGGTTGGGCCTGGTGGGACTGGGACGGAATCGCGTGTGGCCGGCGAAGTTGGTGCTGTGGACCATCCTCCGTCGTCGTGGGTTCAGCGCGATGCAGACTGACGGCGACTGGAGTGATGGCCTCTGTGGATGATACTGAAGTTTGGCGCCCCGCTGTCGCATTATTATTCGCCGCGGGCACATATGGAGGTGATGGGCTGAGAGGTCGGGGGTAGTATGCAGGCTGACCGGTACTGGTGCTGGGACTCGGATATACATCATCAACAGGTGACTGGCTAGCAGGGTGCGGTCCTGTAGTCGTGGCGTTGCCGTTGGCATGTGGCGCAAGCTTGGGGAGGCGTATCTTACCAGAGGAGGTTGGACTGTGACTGCCGAGCTTCTGGGCCTGAGGTATCTCGTGACGTTGCTGCGTCCGCTCCTCATTGCCAGCAGTCGGTGACTGCGCAGGTAGGATCGCAGACTGCGGTTGCTGAAACTGTGCTGGTACCGGAGACCGAGATGGTGGCGGGTTCTTGAGCTCTTGCAAAATCCTCTCCACGCGCTTCTCGATGGGTTTCTGCGAATTGTAATACTTTTGCGCGTAGCTGCTTGACGACCGTTGTTGGTCACGCTCCGGCGCTACAGCATATTCGCGCCAGTAGACTTCGTTCGCCGGCGATACGTGCTTGCCAGGCCGCATGGCGATGTACCGCGCCATGCCTTCTTCCTCCTCATCGGTGTATCGAGGACGTGGAGGGCGTGGGGCGTAGGGAGATGTGTGATTGCCGTTTAGCGCGGTAGCGACGACGGGTGTGGCGGGAGAGGCAGCAGACGAGGTTGCCGCTGGACTCCCTTGCACCTGAACGGTAGATGAAGACCCGTTCGATCGTAGGCTGACGCTGAAGCACCGAAGATAGACACGTGCAAGCGTCAGAACTGGCACATCGCCTCACGATTGCGAAGAGACGCACCTATTCTGAGAAGCCGAGCCAGCGGTTCCTTGGAGGTACTCGCTGACCATCCGCTCGAATCGCTGCTGCTGGCGACGGTATCTGAACCCCCATGCAGACTCTGGTCGCTCATGAGTACCAGAGGGCCTCTGCAATGAAAACCGCGATAGCGCGTAACGCCCCGCAAACGCCCGCGACAGGGTTTAAAGATTGGTCAGTTGGCCCGTCAGTCGGTCCAAAGTGGCATGGCGTTGAAAACAGAGAGGCACCGTCAGGGCAGACAGGCAGGCAAGCACACAGAGATACACGCAAAGGTCAGCTGTCTCGTCACACAGAACGGGGACATTGAGGGACGCACCGACCGCGCAAAAACCCTCCAGAAATTATCACCAATAGGGCGACCATTACGACCGTGCTCGACGAGAAAGCGCACCATAGCGCGCTCTTCGTCCTCTGTGAATCTTGGCCGCTTCGAGTGCAGGCCAATGCCAGGCGTTACGACGTTGGAGCCGGCAACCGACAAGTCGAGCCGGGCCCGCTTGGCCGGCCGCGCCGCCGCATAATTATAATCGCCGTCGCCTTCACCGTCGCCGTTATCGTCTTCCTCGTATTCGTACGAGTCATCCATATCGGCGTCAGGGTCTTCGTCGTCATCGGCGACATCTCGGTCGTCGGGAGAGTGGGTTTGCGAATGAGGTTGCGAGAGCGAGCTTGCACTAGATACTGTGGTGCCAGGATGTGCGAGCGAGTGAAGCTGTGACTGGGTAGCGTACGGATATGCAGATTCCCCACGCGCGAATGGTGGGGGAAGGGTCTCTGGGAGCGGTTCAGGTTTAGGAGCAGATGTGGACGGCGGTGGCGCAAGAGCAGCCTGTGAGGGAACGGAGAGAACAGCAGCGGAGGCCATAGTTGGCGAGGGATCGTGCAGTTCAGAGTCTGAGGGAGTGACATTGGACGTGGGCGCGCGTCAAGTAGTCCAGCGCAAGCAACACGATAGGGTCACCGGCCAAGGTCAACAAAGTCTGGCGTCAGCTCGCGCCATCCGCTCGTCGCTACCAAGCACTCGCACCGGTTCGCTGCACACGCAACAACTCGTCGCTTGGGACCAGCGGCATCAACGGCAAGACAGAGAGTTTTCTCAGTCGAGGAAGTGAGAGGGAGGAAGGAGAGTGTCACAGCGACATAAGGGCTAAACTCAGATTGGAACTATGAGACACCCGGAACTCTGAAGCTTCCATGAACCACTCATTTCACCTAGATCGGCCAATCCCCGCCATCCACTATAACAGCGATCCCTGCCTTTCTCATTCTCGTGCATACATTTCGTCGTCTCATATGAGCGGACAGCGCCAGACATGGTTACATGAAGCCAGGAACTCCAATTGGCTTCCGTCAGGGTGCCTCGTGCTTGACTAAAAGGAAATGATGATCACTTCATCTGAGCCAGTCCCGATCGTTGCTGAGAATATCATGCTCATACCGTGACGGCACCCTGCCCGAGGACCGCGCAGGGCATCAACACTCTTATCGGACTGGGCCTCGGACATCAAGTCCAACTAGGAAGCAGTGTCATGTGGTTCTGCCGAGAAACAGGCGTTGACCATAGCCTTCAATGTTGCCTGAAACCCTGAGGGTTACCTGCATTCTCGGCAGAACGCCAGCTCAAAGGTTCACTAGCTCGGAGGGCAATTTTCAGACACAACAACCAACGTAATTAGTCACCGTCGCTTCACTTGAGGGATGATGACGGCAGACGGCTATTTTCCCCGAACCCTGCACTAAGATCTATAATTACGGATGGCAGACACGTACACTATCCTGAGCCCCCAGCGCTGAACTATTCAGAGCACCAGGGCGCCGAACCATTCAGTTTGAGGGCCAGCGTGTCAGTCTTGGCCTTTGCATCGACAGATGTCGCCAACGTGTTTCATTGCGACCGCCAAGTCCTCGCTCGACCCGTTTATCCGGCCGATATGCCCGCAGGATCGGCAGCAGACTGCTTAGCAGCCATGCGTCTTGTGAAATTTTTGTTCGGACTTCTTTCCGGCATGTTTTCGTGTTACACGTCTCAAAGACCCCCCACGTAAGTGCTCCACCTGGTGGCCAAACCCTCCTGCCAACGCACAATGGTAACGGCTCATTCCACATCCATGATAACACAGCGTTACGTTTCACCTGAGCGCAGAGACTAGAGTTTAAAAGGTTGAATGATGGAGATGTATTGTTGTGACATGAGGATGTCATGAACGGAACCGCTTTCGAAGTTGATGTGATCGCCAGTCTTGAGGTAGCCCGAGCGGTACTCCCTGATCTATGATGAGGTAGAGGCTTGACGGCGCAGTCGTGGCAATGCCAGCAGTGTGGACGATGTGGCCGTGATTCAATCGGTGGCGCGTTTGAAATAAGGAGACACCACTGGGCTGTTTCATGCGACTACGACACTCCAAGTTGCTACCCACGCTGTTCAATTGCACCTCATCTTGATGTGAAGATTGCTGAGTTGTATGACGGATGAGAAATATCACGGTCCGGGAAGGCGCTTGGGAAATGAATGAAACTTGGTAAGAGCTGACCTGGTTCGCCGAGCGCGGCCGTTCAGCAATACGAACCCAAATGCAGGGCTGTCTCAGAGTTATGACCACATTTTGAGTTGAAAGAGGTTCAAAGTTTTACTGTCGTTATATGATGAGTGGTAGTTACGCTGCAGGATTGGCGTGGATTTGAAAAGGGAAAAGACCCGAGAATAAATTAGCCGGGACGATGGACATCGCGTTCGTCAAGGTGACAAAGACAACCTGAGCGGTGATTTCAGAGGTCAGGCCGCTAGACAGTGATGTGCGGTTCCTCGGATTGCATCTGCGCATAGACCATCGCACCAAACGGGATCGGACAAAGCGATCGTGGACGCGCGGCGGAAGCTGAGGCACGTGCAGAAATTTCCTAAGACCAAATAACCCGTTGAAATCGCGCAAAGATGTTGAATGGCGAATCAACGCTGAGAAAAACGAAGCATGTCGGAAGCGTTGTGATGTGAAAAAGTATGCCATTCTATACTAAGCGTGGGTGGAGTACTGTACGCGCCGCAGATCGCAGTGGTGATGCTAGTAAGATCATCGCTGAGCCCGACAGCCAATTTAGCTGGGGAGCGGGTGGGATAACCAAATTTCGTTGAGATCTCACCGAAGCGCCGATTTCAACTACATTCAGCTTGCCACGCTGGGCAGCTATGGAGCCAACGAGACGACCGTGTCCTGCGCTCAAGCAAGCGGCGAACAGGAGAGATGGAAAGACATTAAAGAGAGCGGCGTCGGAGTTGCCTTTCGGGCACTCCCCCCTTTGCCCGCGTGTGAGAGAGAACGCAAGATCCGAGTCGTGGTCCGACAAACTCGCCGCCTCCCTCGTGCACAAGATTCGATTATGGAGCTCGAGCTCGTTCCGTGGAAACAAGAGCATAGATATATATTTGAACTTTTGGGGTGCGGGGAAGATTTGTGCTCCTTTGACGCCATGGTGCGTGCTCCTGCGGGGTCGGACTGGGCGGCCGCCCCCTACGATTGCTATAGAGCGGGGCCGCATTGATTGCGCAGTGGACCTGTTTTGTGGACCTGAATCCTGAGAATCGAAGGGTGCTAGAGGGCGGAAATGAGGGGGCAACGTGTGTCTAAAGTCGCTACTTGCCTGCTTCTGCAGTCTCCGGCTGTCACCCTCACCCAAAGCAATTGACAGACAAGCTGGACCTGAGCAGCTGACCAAACCCAGAGCTTCTTTCGAATCTCAGCCACTACAACATGTCCGCCAATGACCAACGACAGTGCAGCACGAGCTGTTGAGATCGGCGTTTCGTGCCCTCACAGAGTCGGAGACCGACCCGACGCCGCTCTCCCTGCATGACACCGGCGATCGATTGCACTAAACTTCGAGAATCCTGTGTTCTCTTCACAGCAGCTCTTCCGCAGCGTGCTTCTTCCCCTGTTCTTCCCACCCCAAGGTCGGAGATGCCGCGTTCTCTCCACAGGCACATCTGATCGCATCGCATCGCCTCAAACGCATATATACCGCAGATGGTGCGTTCAACTGGAGAATCCATTGTCCTCCACGGCATTCAAGTTCCTCCCACCGACCGCTCACACAAATTATGTCGCACGCAATCACTGTCACAGGCGCTCCTCCGGATCCCAGCATCCGTGGTGGCAGGCCCTACCCACGTCGTCGCATCCAGGATCTCATCCAGGATGAAAAGCAATTCTCGCTCTACGTGCAGTCCATTGGTGAGTCTAACGCGTCGCGTCGTCTCCGATCTAATCGATTTGATTATGGTATTGACTACTTCGATAGACGCGATGCAGAAGGCTCCTGCCAGCAACATGCTCTCGTGGTTCCAAATCGCGGGCATTCATGGTGCACCGACGACGCCTTGGGACAAGGTCCAGAAAACGGGCGCCAATGCTCGGTAGGTGTTCCCCTTTCATTGATACACATCCTGCTCATTATTATCTCGGGTTTTAGAGGCTATTGCGCGCACGCGTCGGTCACCTTCCCTACTTGGCACCGTCCGTACCTTCTGCTCTTCGAGGCACGTCTCGTCACGCGTCTCTCCCTGAGCGTGCCGTCTGATTTGCGCACATAGCAATCTCTCACCACCTTTGCCGCTGGCATCGCTGGGCGTTACCAAGGCCCAGATGCAGCTGCGTGGCGGCAGGCAGCGCTCGCTCTCCGCGCCCCGTATTGGGACTGGGCCGTGGACCCGATCCCGCCTGCGGAGGTCATCGAGCTCGCAACTCTCACCGTGACCGGTCCAACTGGCAAGCTTACGCTCAACCCGAACCCGCTACTCAGCTACCGTTACAAGCCAGACGAACCTCGGATCGACAATCGTCCGGCGACCGTGCGTTGCCCATCGAGTCGCAACCCCAATCAGACCGATGTCCGCGCTCTCAAGACGTGTGTACCACTTTCTCTCGAGTACATCGGCATCAGTTGAGCTAAAGGATCCATTAGTTCACTCCAGGTCCTCGACAACCCCAACGACCCAATGCGCGATCGCGTCTTCAACGCAATCACCGATGCCTTGACGTGGGACATGTTCAGCAACAAGCGCACTGCGCTCAGCCGATGTTTGTTATATTCTCACTTTACTTAGTTTTGAGCTGACCAACCTCAGTCCGTAACTCTGTTGAGAGCGTCCACGACGACATCCACGTCTTGGTTGGTGGCAGCGGCCAGATGTCTGACCCAGGCCTCGCAGCCTTCGACCCTATTTTCTGGCTTCACCATGTGAACGTGCGTCTGATTCTGCTCGTCACAGCTTGAGCGAACTACACCGCTGAGATTTGAATGCCCAGGTCGACCGCCTTATCGCACTCTGGCAAGCTTTGCATGCTGATAGCTGGGTTAACAAGGGTACAGGCACCCAAAGCCTCCACTCCGGCACCGGTGAGCACATACTTCTTTCCCGCTTCGTGGATCAAGCTAATGATAAACTCCTTGCCTCAGACCTTCTACCGTTCTGGAACGGCCCGACGACATTCTTCGACTCTGACGACGCTCGCCAATGGGAGCGCCTCAACTACACTTACCCCGAGTTCACCAAGATCCCAGTTGGCACTGATCCCAAGGCTGCCATCAGAGCCGAGACTCAGCGCCTGTATCTCGACGACGAAGACGCCGTCGCAGAGCAGGTAGCTCCTCCGCCCAAGCCGGCTCCGGCACCAGTGGCCAAACCAGCCCCTGCTCCCGCTGCACCTGTGGCAAAGCCTGCTCCGGCACCTGCCGCTCCAGCGGCCAAGCCGGCACCAGCACCCGCCGCACCCACGCCTACGGCCAAGCCTGCTGCATCTCCCGCAGCTAAGCCTGCTGGGGGGTCAGCACCTGGAGGCCAACCGCCTGCTCAGGTTCCCGTCTCAGCTCCTGGACATGGCCAGCCACTGGACACAGACGCGTTCCCGATCACGGTACACCATGACAGTCTCGACAGTGGCCGCGCTCACCTCGACTGGTTCATCCGATGCCGCGCCGCCTCCGGTGGATTGGACAAGAGCTACACGATCCTGTTCTTCTTCGGTGACGCACCCGCGTCCGAGCACGACTGGCGCTCCTCTGACAACCTCGTGAGTTTTCTGAGTACCTTTGCGAACTCATTCTAAGCCAGGTGTTGTAGGTTGGCATTCACGCCGAGTTTGAGAACGCGGCGCCGGGCGACTGTGTCAACTGCACGAACAACAGGGCGGACGGTGTCGTGACGGAAGGTGTCGTGCGCCTTACCCGCGCACTCCGTCGCAAGGGCCTTTACAGCCGCCCGACTTCCGAGATCGACCAGTATCTGCGCGACAATCTTACCTGGCGCATCCAGAAGGTACATCTCCGTTTCCAGTAAGTTGACTTTGACTAACGTTTCCTCAGATCGACGCGACCATCGTCGACCCGAGCGAGATCAAGGGCCTCGAAGTCAGCGTCATGACCGTCGCGCTCGAGTTCTCGGAGAAGCACCACAGCTGGCGCAAGGCTTTGGACGTTCGCCCGAGCCATCACGACGCCATCACTGAAGACCGTGCTGGCGGTCGTTCCGGCCGTCAAGGACAGGGCCGCCGTCGCCCAGATGGTCATCACTGAGCGAGTTGTCGCCTTCGAACGAAAATTGCCGGCATGAGGTCCCGGGCTACTGGTCCGCGAGTGTCGGTGGTGCACGAAATGTATACGCAATCAACGTTGAACGACATGAATGAATACAACGCCATGTGACGAGAACTATTGTGTGCGATGGGACCAAGAACCTGGGCGTCCTCGAGCATTGTGTCTTAGAGTTAACTGTGTCTGCTTCTCGATTGATAAGATGAACATCACACCACGCAAGATCATGCCTTAACAACACTAAGGATAATGGTAGCGATTGAACACAAACTTTTCTGATACAGTGTATTTTCTGTGGGGCATTTCGGGGCGTCATGCATACAAACGTGGCAGTCATGCAGTCGCGGCGTCAAATGTGACAATTGGAGCCGCATGAAACGAGGTCAACGCGTGTGCGGGGGAGATAAAGGAGATTGTTGGACAAAGTTCGGGACCAGCACGGCGCCGGAACGCGCGGGGCTGTGAGCAGGAAATGAAATGTGAGGGCGTCGGGCCCAGGAGAGCCGGTCAGGGTAAGACAACAACATGATGGGGTAGAGTACGAGGATACACATGTGTGGTCGAGCGAGGGCGGGAGAATTCGAGCACGCATGTACCTGCGTTTCATACATCTAATCAACAACCCAAAGGAGACAAGTCAGATGAGGGTAGAGGGTGGGAACCTGGGAAGCGGAACCGGCCAACGATCCAACAGCAGTAATGCAACGAGAATAGGGTGGGACCTGAGTCAGGGATGAATGAGGGATAAATATGAGCAGATGCGATGGGATACCATGCTAGGGAAGTGCGAGATGAACGAGGCTGGTGCTCAGGCCACTCGGTCACGCGGTGGCCACGACGTGCAAAACCCACTCGTAAGCGCCATTGGCAAGTAGTGTGGGTGCAATGCCAGCAAATGCCGCATTTGGACCTAATAGGTCCACGCGCTTGACGCCTTTGGCGAGTTCAGCTGCATCCGCACCGCACCGCGTGCGGTACGCGTGCGCCGCGAGGCGCTGGTCCGAGGCAGCCCATTGCGCAGGGTTGGCCTGCGCCTGCAATGCGTCACTAAGTGTGTCCAGCAAATCTCCGAGCGTGTCGGACTGCACACGGATGCTAGCTCCGGGCAGGGGGACGATTAGAACCAATGATCCTCGGCTGACGGCCACAGGCAGAGAGCGATGAGTGTATGTGAGTGGGCCTGGCGTGCTGAGCGACGATGCGCGAATCTTGATATACGAGACGGGTGTGCGCAACGTCCACAACAGGCCGCCTCCAGGTTGGAGGAGAGGGTTAAGGCCGTAATTCCATGTTTTGGCCGGGGATGGTGCGGGCGGAGCTGCCACTGCGACAGGTGGCGCAGCTGGTACAATGGGTGCTGGAGGTGTCGCCGAGTTCCTGCGCGATCGAGGCTGGGTAGGTACAGCGCTCTGTCTCGCAGCGAGTTTGGCTGTTGCAACAGCGGCAGCATGCTCGTACGAAGCCACGGATGAGCCGTTCATCGACACATGTCGTTGACGGTTGCTCGCCTCTCCGAGTACGACGGGTGGGAGAGATGCAGGCCATGGGGTCTGTCCAGGTTTAGGACGAGCAGGTAATGCGATCTTGTAGGCGTAGCCAGGCTGGAAGACAGGGCAGTAGGGTTCTTCGGGTCCAGTCTGGTTCGACGAGCCGGCTGAGCCTGAGTTGGAGCGGCTCCGAGTGCGTGAATGAGACGAGCGGCGAGGCTTAGTCAGGTACTTTGTGCTCGTTGAGGTGTGCGACATAGATCGGAGCCGAGGTGAACTGTGGAGGATGGAGGATGAGAGAGGTGGGTCGATTAGGACGAGGAAGGAGAGCTAGACGGCTTTGGGTTAATATAGCCCACGGTTACAGGGTAATAGCACGAGATCAAGATCAAGAGCAGAGAGCGGTGCGCGGGTTTAAGAGGCGCGAGGGGAGCGCGGGAACGAAACGGTCACAAGTCAAGATGCGGTCGGCATTTCGCTTGACCGGTTGCAAGGGTTGTCCTTCCTGCCGATGTCGAATGCCGCGTTTGCACGGTTCCTGGATCTTTGCGTTGGCTGTAACATTCGGCTTGTCCCTCTACTTGAACCTCCGCTTTGGGCGTAAGCGATCATGTGGCACCAACCCAAGCAACCGGCCTCACGACGACCTCGTCCTGCGTCGCGATAGTGTCTCCTCAACGTCTCCACACACTTGTGCATCCATTGCTGCTGCGGACTTTACTTCTCAGTGCCTGCTCTCTCCTCAGCGGGCTTCGCAGGGGTGCAAACTCTGATCGGGCTCCTCACCCTGAGCCTGCGAACCCAGGATCGGCCCGGCTACGAGCTTTCAGTAGATATCATTGCAAGCTTCGATCGCACCTTTCCCTCGATCACTTTGGAGTCAGCTATCGCAATCACCAAAATTGGATATGCAGAAGGTGGAGCGAGCTTCGAAGGCGGTGGTCGACGTCAGCTTTGTCACCACACATACTGTTCGTCAATGTCGGCGACCCTGCGCCTGCTCATAACTTGACCACCTACCCCTCACTTCGTTATGAATACCACGGCCGCTACCGTCCGGAAGATTGCAGTGCGATTTCCGAAAGACGATGTTGATAGGATGATGTCGTTGCTCAAGTCGACGGACTTGCCCGCTGGGCCGCCATACGATAACGCAGACTGGGGAGACGGCATTGACCTCTATTGGCTGAAAAAGGTGATGGTTCACTCTCTGATGAGCTCATCATGGCTTACGGAGTTTCTGAGCAGGTAAAGGACCAGTGGACTCGGGGCTTTGCCCAAGATCAGTTCGAGGATCGTCTCAACAAGTGGCCAAACTATATCGCCCAATTTAACAGTGGCGAACAAGTTCACTTCGTGCATGCAAAGAGCGACGCTACAGACGCGATTCCCCTCATAATGTTGCACGGATGGCCAGGCCAGTCTCGTCGAATGTGACCATGTCAGCTAAACACTAAACATGCCATACAGGAACGTTCAACGACTTCCACAAAGTCATTGGCCCCCTCACTCGACCTGATAATCCTGAACATCAAGCGTTAGTTCTTCCCGCGCTGACAAGTAGATTGCGCCAACTATACCTGGTACAGATTTCACGTCGTTGTACCTTCAGTACCAGGTAGCGTTTTTTGACCATTGACTTCTGCAGCTAGGATGAAACCTTTGTTCTAGGCTACGGACTGAGTAGCTTTCCGACCAACGGAGGGCTGACATTCGCCACCATCGGCAAACTATTCGGACGTCTCATGACTGACGTTCTTGGGTACGATAAATACGTGGTTCAGGGCGGTGACATTGTGGGTCGAACTCGAAGTTGCGCTATGATTCCACTCACGCTGCTTATCAGGGCGCCTTCATCGCGCGGATGATGTTCGCAGACCCAGAGGTTGGCAAACACGTCCGCCTCACTCACCTCAACCGTCAGCCAGCCTGCTGCTGGCGTACTTCGAAGCTAACAACAGCCTCAATATAGATTATTGCTACGCTCGCAAACGCGATCTCTGGATTAACAGCCTTCTTCCCTTCTGGCCTTCGTCTATCCTAGCCAAGATACCTGGTTACTCCTCTCTCAGCACCGTCCTCCCATCCGCACTTTCGGCGCTCTTCTACACACCTGCCGAGCAACGCACTCTTGCGACGTCCGCTCGCCACACTTTGCAGCCGGACGGCGGAGAAATGGCCTACGCGCAACTACAGATGAGTAAACCTCTTACCATTGGCTACGCTTTGCAGGATTCTCCGGTGGGCCTGCTCGCATACATTGGAGAGAAATTCTGGGCATGGAGTGGCGGAGCGAGCGGTGCGGACGTCGATACAAATATTGGCGACCTGATTGACAATGTTGCGATTTACTTCCTCACGCGGAGCTTTGCGAGCTCGGTGCTGCTGTATAAGCAAAGCTGGCCTGTGACGAGGAGCATGGTCGAGGAGCATGAGAAATGGAAGGTTGCAGCTGGCACGAAGTTGGCATATGGCAACTTTGTGAGTGCATGAATCTGTGCATGTTTCGCAACTGACGATAAGCGCGGCAGCCATATGAGATGCAGTAGGTCCCTGGCGTTCGATCAAGGATAACTTGCACTGACGCAGCCGCAGAGGAGCAACGAGAGACTCATTCAAGGGTATTGGCGCGCTCGTCCAGTACACAGGTATGTGCCTAGGCGATCATTAGTCATTTTCACTCACGCGGAAGATTGCGCCGAGCCAGAACACAGAAGTGGCGGTCACTTTGCCGCGCTCGACAATCCAACTGGCTTAGTCGATGACCTCCGCAAACTTGCAATGCACTGGCACTAGCCATGATCTTCCGCCTCTGACGTGCGCTCGGAGATCGCGCGCCGGTCCGACGTTCGCGATGCCGCAGAGGAATGACTTGTTTACCCCTCGGTAGAATTCTGTATGGTTGCAATCGGCCTGCGGGAGCGAATCATGTCGCATGGCACCTCTTATTGTGACAATGTGAACGCTACTTGTCTTCCTCACCCCCCGCAAAACGATGGCTACTGTGCGCAAGATCGAAGTCCGTTTCCCTGCTGAAGAGGTTGAGCGCATGATGGCGCTCGTAAATCAGGCGCGACTGCCGTCCCAGCTACCCTTCAATGGAGCGGAAGGTTGGGGATTTGGGATGGACTTGTCATGGCTCAAGAAGGTACATGGCCTCCCTTTACATGAGATCTTTCCACAGCGCCCGTTTGTGCTGACCAGCTTCTGTGTAGGTAAAAGAACAGTGGGTCCGCGAGTGGTCGCATGATGCGTTCGAGGCACGCCTGAACCGTTGGCCGCACTACCTCGCCCGGCTTGAAAATGGGCAGGACGTGCATTTCATCCATGCAAGGAGCGAGAGGCCAGATGCGAAGCCGTTGCTGCTCATCCATGGGTGGCCTGGTGCGTCCATTACCATCTGACCGCAGCGTTGTACCCGACAGCGCCGGTGAGTCCGCGATGAAGCTTACAGCCCCTCTATTACATCTCAGGCACATTCAATGACTTTCACAAGATGATTGATCCGTTGATTAAGCCTGGAAACCCGGACATGCCTGCGTAAGATGCCTGCAAGCATAGAGTTGCAGTGGATTGACGAGTTCCCACGCGTACCTAGCTTCCACGTCGTGGTTCCGTCAATTCCAGGTGCGTCGGAATGTCCGATTATTTCTTGATATCAGGAGTAACGATAGAACAACAGGTTATGGCCTTAGCTCATTCCCAACGGACGAACCGCTCACCTATGCCGCCATTGCGAAACTCTTCCATCGACTCATGCACAAAATTCTGGGTTATGACGAATACGTGGTTCATGGTGGCGATCTGGTGTGTCATCAGAACTGTCTCCAAACAACCTTGCTCATGCAACAGCTACAGGGCGCCAACACCATTCGCCTGATGTACAGCGACCCTGAAATCAGCAAGCACGTTCGGCTGGCGCATTTGAATGGTCAGTTCCCGTTCAATTTGTTTCTTACCTAGGGGCCACGTTTTGACGCTTTGGGTTCAGCCTACTTTTACTACCGCAAGCGCGAAGTCTTCAAACTACTCTTGGGTAACTTCTGGCCCGGACCACTTCTCTCCTACATTCCCGGCTATGACTCTCTTTGCTCTTTTCTCGAGTCTCTCGAGTATACCCCCGCCGAACGCGCCATTCTCGGTCGCACCTTCAAATTAGCTTCACCACACGAAAACCGGTTGGCCTACGCCATGCTGCACAGAACTAGGCCGCTTACAATCGGCTATGCGCTGAACGACCACCCAGCCGGTCTGCTCTCCTACATTGGGGAGAAATTTTTCGCTTGGAGCGGTGGAGAGGATGGTGTAAATGTCGATGGGCTCATCGGCGATCTTATTGACAACGTGGCGATCTACCACCTGACAAAGAGCTTCCACACTTCGGTTCTGGTGTACAACATGACGGGTCCGGAAGTGCCGTTGCTGTTTATGCAGCATGAAAAGTTCAAGGTTGCACATGAGACGAAGATTGGATACAGCCTCATGGTGAGTTTGCTCGCTGCTAAGATCTGCAGGCGGACACTGATACTGCGACTAGCCGTATGAGATGGGGTGAGTTTCAAAGGCCAATCCAGTCTCATAGCGATCTAACATGTGGGTGTGCAGTGGTGCCACCAGGTCGACATTCAACCGCATCGGTAAACTGGTGTTTTACAACGGTAAGCGCATTTAGTTGCCCTCGAGATGAGCTCGACTCTCATCATTCCCTGCAGAACACACAAGTGGAGGACATTTCGCCTCATTAGACAACCCGACTGGTCTGGTCAAAGATCTCCGGCAGCTGGCAGCCCACTGGGACTAGACCCGCGAAGACAAACTGACCGCAACAATGTATCATATCTTGACTTTCGGAAACACGTGCTGTTCGAGACATGCAACGCAGGTGGAGTGGCTAGTTGAGATCTGCAACCGTGGATGAGAATCATGTGCGAATCCTTCCTCGATCACTGTTTCGGCTGTCGTGGTATCGGCGTAAAAGATCATGATGTTTGTAGAGGACAAATTCAATGGCCAGGACCTATCGTAAGCTGAGATAGCATACAATGCCAAGCCTATTCGATCTTTGCGATCTCTTTGAGAGTTTGGCATGCTCTCTGTCGCTTGTCAGAGCGTTCCAGTTTCATGAGATGCAGTGCTATTTTGATGACCATGGTAGAGATCTCTGTCCTGAAGTGCAGCAAGGCCAGAATTTAAGTCTGTCGGCCAGCTAGTCACGTAAGGCAGTGAGGTCACTTGGTCTAACACTGGTTCGTCCCTTGCTCAGGTTATGCGCAGATAATACCAACGGCGGTTACTTCATCCCCGGCTGGTCTCATCCATGATATTTGCAAGATCGTGGTACATAGATGCATTGAGGAAGAGAAGATCTCTTTGCGCAATTGACAAGTTTTCAGCTCGAAGTACGCATTGCTGCCGGTCGAAGTTCGGTGGTTGAATCCCAAATGGAGCGGACCGACGTCAGGCTGATCTGCATCAGGGCGTCACCCCCACATCTCCTCTCCCTCTCACCACATCCCACATCATGAGTTCGTCTTTGCACTCCTCCACCTTTAGTTGCGATAAGCTGACGGTTGCAATCCAGGCGCCAACGTTATTGAAGAGCCACGCGACACGATCGACGAGACGCCGCAGGCCGCAGCCGCAAAGGCCAAGCTGGAGCGCGCACTGGGCGACCGGCCAGATAAGCACGACCTTGTCGAGAAGGGAATCCTCAAGAGTAAGTAGTAGTAGACCACGTTTGAAAGGATGTTGTCTCACTGGCTGGTGTGGTGATTGCTGTAGACTCGACTGTGGCACCCGCACTGCAGGCTGCCCAGGACGCACTCAAGCGGTCGCAGCTTGAAGACGCACTTGATCACAAGCTCCAGAACAGGCCCAAGCCCGAGGAGCTCGTCAAGGAAGGTATCCTTAACGGTACGCACTGGCCCATGTCCAGGCAATGGTCTCGACTGACCCTGTCACGCGCCTCACAGCCGACGAGGTTCCCCCGTCGTAAGCCAACAATGGCTTGCGGTCAATCCAATTGTCTATGGACACTTTGTAATCAGTTGCTGTATTATCACTCGCAAATTGAAATCGAATCGATGACTTCATTACGACCATGAAACCCCTGCTGCGTCCGGCTGTCTAAGATATCCACGACGCCCCACACTCCGCTCATTGTCCCTCTTGATTATGCTCTAAGCCCTTGCGCGCTGCACGCCGCTCGCGAAGCTTGTCCTGCATCTCGTTGACAGCTCTCCTGCTCCCTGCTGCACCAGCCCAGCCCTTCGTCCTCAACCACCGTACCAAAGGTGGAGTGACTGCTGCCACACCTGCTACACGGAACGGCAGGAATAGTGTCTTGTGGACTGCATAAGCGAGCAAGATTGTCGCATATAGGCCCTCATTCCCGCCCTTCTTCGCCGCAGCTGTAGCTTCAGCCGCCTCAGTCACGTCTGGTGGTCCCCACACGAGCTCCTTCGCACGTCGCACGTATTCACGGACGTGTTCGGCTCCAACGATGTGGATGAGCCCGAACGATATTCCAAAGTCGAATACGCCGAGAAAGAGATACACGGCGACCGCGTACCACCCATAAGATTTGATCATGTACTTGAGTCGTGCCTTGAATGAATTGTCTGTTGGACCTGGTGGAGGTGGCTCCGAAGGGTCATCGTCAAACGTTGCGTTCTGTTTGAACGCAGTCTGGTCCAGACGCGAGAGCGAGGTCGAGAGCGAGCGAGACAAGGAAGGTGCCAAAATTTGTCGTCTATTTAATGTCCAGGCCAGCGCAGCACGTGGCGTTGACCGTGTAGGCGCAGCGAGCGGCCGTGCAAGGGGAGTCACAGATGTCGAGAGTGGTCTACGAGGGACGAGCGTCGACGTCCCCAACGACGTGCGCATAGCGTGTAACGGCCCTGCACCCGCAATAGTTCGTAATGTCGACAGGGACATGTGTGGTGGTGAGGTGTGGGATATGAATGCACGCAAACTGCGCTAAGGTGAGATTGAAATACAAGTGCGGGAGGACGAGAGCGGTACTTCACGAAAAATCCCCGACGCGCCGGCAGATGACGCGCCTCGAATGCGGCTTCGGCACCCGGGCCTTGACCTCAACACAATCACCTCAGCACTGTAACCTTGTTTGCATTACTCATATCGACTTTGTGAGCATGTTTTCGCCCGTTGGATGTCAAGTGGGTATCATAATGCAAGGATATCGGAGGATCATTGAAGGAAAGTATGTCATCTCGCCCAAGAGCCCGTGGCCGCCGCGAACACGAGATCAGATGGCTCTTCTCTAGCCACAAAAGAGCCGCCTATTTCCCCTCCAGGCCATGAAGCAGGATATGTTGCTCCATTTGATGCTTCTGAGGCCCCCATCTTGTTGCTGAGCCCGCCCGCATCCCATCCGTCGTGGCTCGAGTATTGAGATCCAAATCCATTCCTATGTTCATCTCGGCCTGCTCCTGCCCCAAAGCTGCCTAAGAGAAGCTGTAAGTCGGGCGGAAAGCCTACAAAGCTGTCGGCAGCATTGTCTATGGACTGTGGAGCAAAGAGGTCGTGGAATCCGACGGTAACTGGTAGCTGTGCGGAGGCGTTCTGATGCGACAAATATGTTGTGGAGTATTGCGGTGTTGGGTCACGCATCAGTAGACCCAGGATAGGATGCGTGTCGAGAGAAGGTCTGGCGGCAGATGGTTGTGATTCGGCGCTCTTGTCGAGCGGTTCGGTTTTCAGTGATTCTTCAAATGCCGCAAGCTGGGCATTGAGGACATCCCTGTAGCATGAATAAGGTCAGATCCGGTGAAGAAATCCAGCATAGCATAGTTATCCTCAAAACCACTTACCATGCTCGCCCACCCACCGTCCACATTCTCTCTACCTTCTTCACCGCGTCCATGCACGTCCTCACATCGTTCACCGCCATCCCCAATTCCTCCTTCGCTTTCATCCCCTCTCTTTTCAACGTCGTCCACATTCCTACTAAAAGCACCATCGCGCTGCTAAATGCCGCCTGCAGCTGTATGGGCATGATCCTAAGTCCCCATTCTAGCTGTACCCTGAGAACCTGAACACACGAGTTGGCGGCTACGGTGCAAGTGCGCAGGCTCTCCAGGTGGACTGGATTCATGCCGATGGAGGATGGTTTGCGTATGAACGGCAGTGGATTGTGCAGGACGATGCGGGCCTGATAGTATGAAGTGTGCAGGGTGGCAGATTGGCCGAGCCACTGCAGGTCGAGTTTGTCGGTATCCCAACGCACTGAAAGAAAATATGAGGGCAGAGAGTGTAAAATGCAGCATGAGAGCGTACGATGCGCAGGTATTGTTTGATACCACGTGTCTAGGCAGGCATCAATCTTGGCACGGAACTTTGCCTGCCAGTCGTCACCGACGAGGCCTGAGCATGCACACTGTAAGTCTGAGTACAAACTGAGAAATTGACGGCCGCACCCATCAGGGCTTTTGAGCGGTTAATCGAGTACTGGACGAGTAGTCAGCCTGGCCGCTCTCATACAGACACAGGCGAACAAGCTCACCATGGTCTGTGCCCCTGTGCCCAGAATGACTGACAATTGGGAGTTGTGCACAAAGTACGCGATTGCCGCGGGCTTGTTAGCGGGCTGTTGCTCCAAGAGTGGGTACGAATCCTGCGGCCGGTCGAGGTCCCAGTACTCGTCGTCAATCTCGAGTGGCATGCTGACATCGTATCTGCGTGCGATTCAGCTATAGCTTTGTTGTGCGCAGAGAGACCCACGAGTCTTCACGCAAGAAAGTTGCCTGTCCGAATGTCACGCAGAGATGACGGTCGTACATCACAAGGAGCCTGTGTGGAAATTGAGCCTCCGCTAACGTACAAGATACATATGCACTCACCAGAACGTGCGCTTCCACAACTCATCGACAAGGTTCGGTGACGACTTGTAGACCAACTGTCGATGCGCTCCGACCTGATAGACGAGACGCACCGCAACCCCGATGAGATTCCATGGGTGTGTGAAGGTTCCGGTTAGGCTCAGAAGATATACGGCAGCCAGCTTGAGCTGAAGTCAGCATTGTGGTTGGCTTCAACTGTTGATGAACGCACGATAAACATCTGAACGTCATAAAGACTTGGCATTGCAAAAGTCGGTACGTCCAACAGCGGCTCTACTTGTTCAAAGTACTCCCAGCCGGGTGGATGCGTGTTTCGATTATCTTCAGGAACTATATCCGCCTGCTCGCCTGCGAGGACCCGGCTCCCGAGTGCACAGACCAGCAAGACCACCGCGAGAAGGCCTTCATTCTCTGGTTCCTGTTGAAGTTGTTGAATCAAGAAACCTTTGTGCAAAATGGGACCAAAGCTATTGATGCTGGCGAAGTGCACGTCGATGAGTGTTGCAAGAAGGTTTGGTGGTGGCAGGCGAGGTCGAAATTTGGACCTTGTAGTTGCAGCAAGTTTGGCTTCATGCTGTTACATCGTGTGTCAATTGGCGTGTAAGTGAGTTGGGATTGCGCACTTGTGGTACCCGCCAGAACTCCGGCCGCTTCGCCGCGAGATTCAAAGTCGCATCACCTGCGTGGCCCTGCAGCGTATTCCGCGTTCTCGCAGCCTCGCGAGCGAGGATGAATGGATTGGAGTTGCCAAAGAAGTTCTTTTCAAACGGAGTGGATTTGGTCTCGGAGAGAGGTTGATTGAGGTCATCCAGAACCTCATCTTCGCTCGACACGTCGGATGAAGAGTCCAAAGGCTGAACCTGAGTCAACCCTAGTGCATCATGTTCTCCTATTGTGAGTGCGCCAAGCTCGCGCATCAAATCGGCTTCTGGGCACCGCTGTGTAGATTGTCAGCCGTCAGTCAGCCGCAGGCTCGGGCTGTACAAACCTGGCGCAATAGCTGTTCAACTTTCTCGAGACGCGTTTCCAGGGCTTCGACATATCTGCTGGACATTAGATTGGCTTCAAAATACTCATGAAAGAGCGGCACTTCTTGGGTGGTGCGGTTGGACGCTTGCTCGGCTGTGCGTAGGAGCAATGCTTATTGAGTCTTCTGCACTCGGTACACACGCGGTCGTGCTGCTGAGCACCATCACCTAATCTGCATCAGACATAGTATTACTAGCTGCAACAAGAAACGCACATCCAACTGTGGACGAGTCAGCGCAGGTTTCACATACAAATGCGAGACCGAGCTGTGCCTTTCTTCCGACGGCACGCATCACATGGGCGCAAGCTCTCTCTCGTTCGCTTAACAGGAAGCTGTATCGTAGTATCTGGCGGCAGGGCAAGGAGGTCGGATGGAACGCCTGAGGGCAGCAGCGGTCGAAATGTGCGGGACATCAGCACACTGAACGGATCGGGAGGAAGAGTGGTGGAGCCGCAAGCCGCGATTCACCGTGCCGAGCATGATCTGGGATTGACCCGGAACTCGAGTTCATCGCCCATACAGCAGCTCAACATATCATGTGTTTTGCATGTTAAGAGTCACGTTAGAGTCGTCGGCTGCCACTATGACCTAAGATGGCTTGCTGCCTGGCAGCATTTTCCGTCCAAGTGCTCATGCAGAAAGCTAGGTGCAAGTCAAAACATTGTGTTCAATACAGGACTAGTGAAGTACAGTGGCAGTCCGTGTGAAAGAAGTACAAAGTACATCCAAGGCTATGCGAGATCACTGGTCACCCATGCCGAGCGCGTTCTTCGCCTTCTGGGCGAGGCTCTCGTTGTTGTTGCCCGAGGCTGCGTCTCCGAGCTTCTGGGTGCCAGTCTTCTCGTGCTGAGATTGGAAGGCGAGTCAGCGTTGACTCCTCATCTGTCGAGAAGACAAAAGTCAGCACAAACCTGCGGCTGCAGCGTGCTGGCAACACCGTCGGCCTTGCCCTTGACGGTGTCCGAGAACTGCTCGCCAGTGGTCTTCTGAGAATCGGGCTTGACAGCTGCGCCGACCTTGTCGGTGAGGCTCTGAAACAACACATCGTCAGAAACGATGCTCGTCGTTGGTAACAGCGAAGGATCCCACCTGGCGACCGGTGTCAGACATGTTATGAGATCGTAAAAGTTGTTCGTGAGATGAGAGGGAGCTGATTGAGTGAAGTTAGAATCAGTGCGGCGAGCTCTAGTATTTGTACTCTCTCTCACCAGCTATGTCACCACCGCGTAACACGTCCCATCGTCACCGACGACGCGGTGATGACGGGGAGCAGGCACTCCATCGGATGTGCGATTAGATCCTAGCGTCCCGCTAAGGCGGAATGGCCGACGAAGTGCTGCGGCACGTGAGACGATGAGGTCATAGTTCGCATGGGGCTGCTGCGGACTAAGTTATTCGTTCCAAACAGACGGCGAACTGCAATATTACGGTATGCAAAAGCCGCGTGGCACTCACTACACTGTACATCAATAAAGCTCGTGTTTCTGAAGGATGTGTACGCACCGGATCATGAACCAGACGCATAACGCACCTTCTAGACTTACAAAGAAGGCATTGTGTTTATTTTGGAACAGCGTCTGCGCTGACACTGTATGTTCAGAACAGTTCCACTGAGTAGACCTTCACGTGACGGGGGCAAAGTTCAGATTTCAGTCTCCGCCAACTTGACTTTAGCTTCCCAAATGTGGAACCAAGCCTTGCTTGACGGCGAACCCTTTCATGGCCCCACTGCCGCGCGCGTTTCCAGCCGCCGAGATTACGCGCCGCCCATGGAACTCACTCCAAGACTTGAAAACGAGACCCTCAAACCCACCGTCATCGCACTGAGCAACAAGGCAGCATCTCTGCGCGTCCAATCCCTCACCTACCTCCGTAACGTGACTTCGACCAGCGCTACTACAGCCGGCTTACTCGAGCTTTGTGGATTGCTCCCTCGTCTCAAGATACTCGCAGCCGGTCGACTCGTCGCCACCAAACCAAGCAACTTTGAATTCCAACGCTACACTGCTACGGGATCTTTATCTTATATAACAGATATCTCCCTCGGCTTGAACTTGCTGCTTTTACCCCCTTCAATATTCGAGCTTTTCCAGTTTCTTCGTTGCTTCCCCCAGCTTCAGCGCCTCGATTTTATCATCTCAGACATTCAGCACGACTCCATGACCACCGCAAGTGATGTGTATTTTCGCCTCGCTCAAGAACATATGCAAGTTGTTTTTCGACCGATCGATTTGTCGCACCTTCAGCTCACAACGTTTCGCGCTAATCGTGCCTTGCCTGGGTTCGAGATGCTGCTTGCCGCCTCCTCCGCGACGCTTTCGGAGCTCAGTGTAGCGTTTCAAGACCAGGACATCCATTGGCTCTCACCCTTCATCGCAATGCTCGGCAGATCTGCCTGGACAGCGCTAAGGACTCTTCAATTATGGTGGAAAGAGTCGCGTCAGCAGCCTTCACCCCTTCTCAACCGGCTCATTCAAGCGCTGCCACACCTCCGAGAATTCAAATATAGCGGTCCCACGTTCGACGTCAATCAGTCCACGAGTCAACCCACTGTTCTTGGCGGCATTGCAGCCAGTCTTCAGGCCCCACTGCGTCTCTTATCTATTCATGCAATTGATCGGCCGCTGGCACCAGATCGTGCCGACCACCTTGCCTTAGGCATTGCGCACCTTCTTCGAACCGAGCCATCATGGAGTCGATTACAGGTGCTGCAGATTGAAGGCTGGTGTCGAGACGGCAAGGGTTTGCGAGATGGAACAAATACAGCGTCTCGCACAGACTTGGTCGAGACCTGCCGTGCGCGTCGGATTTGCTTGGAGTGGTGACGCACATCGGCGATCGGATAGAGACCTCCAAACCTTTAGCTCCCCCGTAGTGCGGCTAAGCTGCCTCTTCCCTGTACATTTCATCATTTTGCATTGAGCTAAATTGCAGCACAGCTTCTTCTAAGGGATCGCGAACGATTTGTGGCGTTTGTGGGAGGTTGAGTGGAGAGCAACGGCCCTTGTCTGCCGCTGACGGCCAACATCCGCGACGACCCGACATGTGACTCTATGCGACGACACAACTTCGGCGTGACCTGCCCGTCTGTTCGACGCCATCCTGGCGACATAACATTCATGCAAAGGATGAGTGAGTCTCAGGAGAAGCTGCTGGGCGCGCCCCGCCCCCGAGATTCAGATGTAACGGTCATTTGCCACAGCGCTCGAAGCCAGAGTGTCTCTTCCTTTAACGGGTCGTCTTGTGCCGGGGCAGCCCTGTGATCTCGCGCTCATAGTACGGCCCGGAAGAAGCGTGAAGCGGGTCGGAAGAAGCAGGTAGCGGGGCTTTCGGGAAGGAGGTCCGACTCGAGGAAGTGCGGCTGTGTGGAAGATGTACAGATGGTTTGATTGATACAGGTATCGAACTCTTGGGTAATTGATTTGGAGGATGAGAAACCTCAACCCGGGCGGTATGCGTCGCAAGAAAGAAGAAGAGAAAAGAGGTGCATGGGATGACGACAGCGGAAGGAGGAATGAGCGGACGCCGGAGAAGGTACAGGCGGTCACACAGTCCGCCACCCTACTTTGTAAGGTGCTGACGCCCGGCCATGTCGGGCGGAAGGCGAAGATGGAAGGTAGTAGAGGGGAGAATGGGGATATAGAGGGAAGCATTTAAAGACGAATGCAGGACGAAGGAAGCGGTGCGACGCAGGTGCGGCCAGGAACAGGCAAGGAGTGGAAAAGACCGCAGTCACCCCAGTGCGGACGACGGGCCCAGGCATTGACGCTGTTCGAATCGATGAGCAGATGACGGAGAGCGTGTTAGAGTGGGTGGACGCACGACGGCCTGGTGCGGTGGATGAACTATAACAGCCGTCAGGCGCGGCGCAGGATCATCATGAGATGCGTCTATGGAAGGCTGTCAACGGGGACGTTGGATCACGAAGAGATAAGGCACCTTTCAAACCGTCCCAGTGGGGCTTCAGGCCGGTGTGCACGATGAGTAGGCGAAGGGTAGACGTCTGGCAGAGCTGGCGAGTCCAACCGGTGGGAGTGCGCTGTTGACCACATCCTGCAGAACTGGACTCCTCCGGACCGACCGCACTTTATAGTCGCGGAGTAACCGGCCGGACGTCAAATTGGCTTGAAGCTGTCTGTTTCCAGGCGGCATGCGCATAGCGCCTGGAGCGTATTTAGGAAGGGCTTAGAGGCTGCGTGCCCAAAGCGATTCCCGCAGTCCAGCCGTTCGAAGTGACCTATCCGCATGTCTTGCACGCGAACGGCCGAGCACAGCAAGGCGCGAGCCAGGGATTGGCGAGAATTAGATGAATGAAAGTATCATAGCTGCGTCAATCGCTCTCCAGGAGCAGGGCGTGGGACGTGGGCGAGGATCTGAAAAGACTGGCAGTTAAGATCGCAGGTCCAGGAACGGCTTAACAAGCGCGAGCGTTGCTGGGAGACGGAGCAGCCCGCATGTGCAAGCGGACAAAGAGCGCCGCAAGAAGGGTCATATTCGCCAGCCCTTCCGGAAATCTAACTCGTTCTAGGCAGCAAGAAGCACCCAGAAGATGCAGACGTTGGTCATTATATGAGTTGGATCGGTGGCTGGCTGATCTCAACAGTGCCAAAAGGGGAGATGTGCATGGACAGAGACCGTGCCGAACACAAGTGATCATTCAGCTCGGCGAGTTTCAGATCGAATAATTGTGGCCCCGCGCAGTGCAGGCGAGGCACATCAGTCGGTTATTGTGAGGTTTGAATGTGCGGAGACCAAGAGTGGGCCCATTCGGGCTGAGCCGGTAATTGGCCCGGAACGGCTTGTCTTGTTTCTGTCGTCACCGAGCGCAGCGCCGCCCTCTCACCCCTCACGCTCTGGTGTCGGGATGCCTGACTACGTCTGGGCCGTCCATGACTTTGTCCCAGAGCACGAAGACGAGATCGACTTCTGCTCAGGCGATCGTATCGAGATTCTCGAGCGCGATGACCAGTACTCGGACGGCTGGTGGCAGGTGAGCCCTCTATTCCCTGGTCTACACCCAGAGCATGGCAAGGCCTCGAGCTTTCCATGCGCCATGTTGCGCCTTTACCCAGAACAACCACTGCGCGTCCAGCAACGTGCCTTACCCACCCGTGACCCGATTTCCACACCGACAACCCTTGATTTGAACTCTCTTCGTGTCTTCCTGCCGTCTTGTTCGCTGTTTAGTGGGCTCTTGAAGGTTGCCTTGCGACTCTTCAGACTGCTGAGTGAGAACCCGTTGCTTGTCAGCCGTTCGACCCTGCCCCCCTCATTTCTCCGTACTGCCTTCGTTCATTTGCCAAAGCCCTCAGCCCATACCACGCCGCACGGTCTGCGGTGCAGTCTTTCATCGTTGCGCCAGACCTGTTCGCTCGGCATGCGCCAGAGACTTCTTCTGATTGGCCATTCATTCATGCGTTCCCGTGCTTGTCGTCCACGCGCGCGCATGATACCACCTCCTCGTGACCCACGCAACTTCGTACAATGCTGACGCTGCTTCGTAGGGCAAGAATCCAGCTGGCAAGGCCGGGCTCTTCCCCCAGTCCTACACATCAGACACGCCGCCTGATGCCCCCCAATCGGCGCGCAACCAATCCACTACGGGGCTGCAAACTTTACAAGAAACAGACGAGGCTCAAGACGACTCGTCTGTTGAGGGCGGTGGCGCAAAACCCGACAGTGCAGTTATGACTGCCACTATGACCGATGTTCAGGCAGCAATCGACCAGCTCGACAATCAGTCAGAAGCTGCGAGCTTCTCCTTCGCAAGCACCAAGGAAGAGAGCGACGATCCATTGTCCGACTCGGACGCTGAGCAC
>Ga0247815_10000674_pt1 | contig 26837 bp, 24 predicted proteins | sample UWRJL194509B1_FD_181014 | JGI IMG/M metagenome (GOLD analysis project Ga0247815, IMG submission 181014) | Plant litter microbial communities from Arlington Agricultural Research Station in Wisconsin, United States - UWRJ-L194-509B-1 | ecosystem: Environmental > Terrestrial > Plant litter >...
CATTGTATAATTCATTTATTACCTAAAGTAAATGTAGAGTTTACTAATATAGCATATAAAAACAAATGGTTAAATAAACTTTAACAATTGGATAGAATTCATGCTGGTGTAAAAATAACACTATTTGTGATACAACGCAATAATGTAACAATTTAATGTAATCTCAAAATAAAAGAGCATCTTTTCATCAATTAAATACAATTATAAGGATACTAGACAAGATAGTTGATTAACAAGCAATGAAAAGCCACAGCACCCGCATTTTTAGAAACCAAATCTAATTAAATTTTTAAAGCCCTTATTAAAATAAAATATAATCACAAAATGACTTGTACAAGGTGATGAGTGAGGCAAAGGCACGTTAAGTTTTTAAATAAGGTCCCATGCGAATATTGCCTTTTAAGCAACCTCAAATATTTGAGAAATTAAGGTCTAAAAACATTCTTCATCTCCTGATTTTGGTTATTTATTATTTAAAAAACTAATTAAGTTATAAAAATTTTTTGATAAGTTTTTTTGGGGGTTTTTAATAGAACAAATGACCCTTTTTTTCGAAACTTGTACAGTTCCATCTGCTAAATAGGTTTATCTGCATAAAATAACCATGAAATGAATTTAGTAAGCGACAATTTCACCCTCAAATTCGTACTTATTAGGCAAGTTAAATTAATATTATTGTCAAATTTGGAGCCTTTCATTTTGAAAAACAGCCATTTATCTTTAAATTGTATTAACAAAGATCAATGAAACTTGAATGTGCTAATTATCTTTTCAAAAGATTAATACCAACTCACATTAGTATAATTAAAGAAGGAAAATTATCCTATTTAAAATCAAAAATTATGGATTTAGATAACGAATATGAAAGTTGGATACACAATATTCCTGTATATCAAAAATGTCCTCATTGTGTAAATGGTAGACTAGATACCCGCATTAAAAGAGGGTTTATAGTAAAGAATTTTTTCGTGTGGATGAATGTAAAAAGATATCAATGCAATTCTTGCAGGAAAAAAGTATACATAAAAAATTGCCCCGAACATCACCAACTTGATTTTTAGGAATTAGAAAGCATTATCATCACCGCGCATTACATTAATAATTGTCAAGAATATAATCCTTACATCCCACATTAGTGACCAGTTTTCAACGTAATAGATATCGTGTTCGACACGGTGTTCCATATCTTGGGTTTCTTTTGTTTCTCCTCTTAATCCATTAACTTGCGCCCAGCCCGTTATACCAGGTTTTGAAAAATGTCTAACCATAAATTTATCAATTAAAGCGCGATATTGCTCGGTATGTTTAAGCATATGAGGTCTTGGACCTACGACGCTCATACAGCCCTGCAAAACATTAAAAAACTGAGGTAATTCATCAAGACTGGTTTTCCTTAGCCATTTACCAATTTTAGTGACCCGATCATCGTCCTTAGTTGCCTGTTGTAAGTTACTGGCCTCATTAATCTTCATACTTCTAAATTTATAACACCAAAAGGGCGCATCATTTCTACCGCTTCTTTGCTGTTTAAATAAAACAGGGCCCCTACTTTCCAATTTTATCAAAATAGCAATTATTGGGTAAAGCCAGCTTAAAATGAATAGAATCACCATGGCGCTAAAAACAAAGTCAAAAGCACGCTTCTTAAATCTACTTGAAAGATCTTCCAAGGGCTCATTCCGTAGAGTAATCATTGGGAACTCCCCCCCTAAATAACTAATAGTATATGGCAAACTTATCATTCCACCCATATCAGGGATAAATTTTAGCCTTATCAACTGTTTATCAGCTTCCTTTACCAATGCATACATTTCGTTCATTCTTTCAGGAGATATACAAACATATAGGTCTTTCACTCCAGCATTAACAGCATGTAAAATGGACAACACCGATTGGGAAGAAAGAGAACCTGATTCATCTGGGAACATGCTATTGTGGCCCCCAACAAAGCCATAAAAGGTGATGTTTCGCTGTTTTTTTAAATATGTTTTCAGGCGTGCCGCAGTATAATTATTCCCCATTATTGCGACAGTCTTGGTTGCCTTGAATTTTTTAACAAGAATATATTGAAAAAGCGTCCCGACAAAACGATTTATTACGCTAGCCAAGATTAGCAATCCATAAAAAAGGACAAGAAATGTTCTGGAAAAATCGCTATCCTTGGTGAAGAAGAGATAAAAGGTAAAGAGCACACTGTGAAGTACCACTGTTCTCCATGTGCCTCTATATATTCTCTCGAGCTTTCTTGCTCCGTATTCTGTGTATAATCCAAACAAAAAGGAACACACAAACCATAAGAGATTACATACTACTATATAATGTGCCTGCCTCTCAGAAGAACTTGCATTACCAAGATGGTTTGCTATAGAAAACGCCAAAAAATATACAACATTTAATACTAACAGATCGACAATTGGCAAAATGAAGCGCAGGAGGTAGAGATATCTAGTTTGCATTCGGATTTACAGGAATATTTGGTTATAACAACTTCTTCTAGTCAGGCTCCGTACAGCCGAACACAATTTGGTTGCCGTAGTACAAAGATTGATAAGTAATATGGCAATGTAAAAATTATTCAAAATTATTTAAGTTCTTGAAACCGCCCTCGTCAATTGCAATTTAGTATTAATCATATTTTACAAATTATCGCAAATCATATTTAGGAAACCATTCAATTTAATAATAAAGACGTTGTACCAGTCATCACACAGTGAAATACTTGCTCCCAAACAGACTTATATGGCTTCAAGCTGGTCCAATATCATTATAAATAGTAAATAACAAAAAAAGTTTTATAATAAGTCTTACAATTTAAATAATTACATCGCATATTTTGAAAATTAAAGTCAACTATAAATGAAATCTGCAATCCAATAAATGGCCTAAACTTTAAAACATATAGGAATGTAATAATGTTATAGATAAGAAAGACGATTATAGCGGAATTTTTGACCATCTTTATGCCGTAGCTTTCCACCTCCCAAACAACCAAATATATTTTTATTTAAATAGTTCATGGAATTGAAAACTCCTGTGAATGATATATTCTGGCAAACTTAAGACAGAATTATATTAAATAATAATATTTTTTTAAATTAGAATTATAATTATAAAAATCTAACACCAAACACGTTACAATAAATTTTTTACGACAAGTCACAGTTTAGAAGATACCGTATAATTGAATTAAACAAAAAATAATGAATGTAGAAGAAGATAATAATGAATGGGCAAATGTAACGAGAACCATTCATAAGTGTCCACATTGTGAGAATGGTAAGTTAGATACAAGGATTAAACGAGGCTTCTTCGTTAGATATTTCTGTTTCTGGTTACAATACAAACGTTATCAATGTAATACATGTGAAAGAAAAGTTTATATAAAAATAGTACGCAAAAACATCATTGCTTAAGCTGTTTATATTGATAACTCATTTTTAAATTCGGTTAGAAGTATGAATGGTTAATTTTATTATCGTATTAATTAATCTCCCACTACACTCAAATAATATTCGGAACATATAGACTTAACTACAGTACTAACTTTCTGTACAGAAGTTCCATTTACACAAAAAGAAACATTGGTAACGATTGTCGCTACCAAGTTTGATTATTAAAGGTAATTAACAAATCTAAAATAATCCTTGATTATTACAATCTTTATACCAGTCGACGAGGGCTTCTTTCAAAGAAAATTGAAGTCTATATTTTGATTTATTTAGTTTTTCTCCAGAAATATTTGTGGATATCATAAGTTTATCCACGCGTTCAGGATGAATACCATTAATCTTTTTGCCCAGCAACCTAGCGGCAAAATATGCTGTACCCGCCGCTGTTTTTAAGGTCCACCCTGGCACTAGAATTTTTGGTGCCTTTACGCCAGTAGCATCAGACATAGTTTCACAGATCTTTTCAATCGTTGGAGCAGGCTCGTAGGTGATATTATAGGTTACTACTCCTGGAAGTTCGTTTTGCGCAGCGTCATATAGTATTCGTACGAGATCTTTAACATAGACACACGCTTTAACTGTATCCTTTCTACCTGGATAGAAGAAAAACCCCTTTTTTAAAGACGTATACAGTCTTGTAAAGTTTCCACCTTCCTGTTTACCAAAAACGACACCAGGACGAACGATAATGAGTTTTCTATTTTCTGTATCCTCAAGTTGCCATATTTTCAATATATATTCCGCAGTAAGCTTACTGATACCGTAAGGTGTACTAGGCATAGGTAAAGTATCCTCTGATTTCAATACTTCAGATGCGCCGTACGGTGCAATTGAACTTGTAAAAACTATTGTTTGGATACCATTTTTACGGGCAAATCTTGCAATATTTTCAGCTCCAAATATGTTTGCTTCAAAATATTCATGGTCAGGATGACCTGGCGTTGTATGTATGGCCGCAAGGTTATAAATAATTGCATTACTTATGTTGGGTAACTCAATATTTATTTCTTTCCGTACGTCTGTTTCTATGAATCCCTCACTAACTTTCTTCCGAATATCATAACTGTATACACGTGTAGTATTCAAGTGTAAGTTTTCAATATATCTTTTAAGATGGGTGCCAATAAAACCCGATCCGCCAAATATTAAATGATTCATATTATTATTTAATTATAACTCTTTCCCAATAGTTCTTGTGCATAGAAAATCTCTTTTTCTGATTTAATGACAACTTATCATGCATCATGCCAAGTTTGTAACCAATAAACTTTGCACCTATAGACGCAATCATCTTCGGTAAAACTAAAATATTATTCTTCAACACATATTTTAACTCAGATTTTAGATATTTTAAACCCTCGCCATCTGCTTTCCCGAATTCATCCAGTAGCCACATATTTGTTGAATGATAAACACCGATATCAAAATATCGTTTGAATTCTTCCATAGTGCTATAATCATGCGAATGATACGCCTCAGCATTTGCTACATAAGCAATTTTCCACCCCTTAATTAGCAATTGTCCACCAACAATAACGTCTTCTGCAAAGATTGTATTTGTAGGAAATCCGCCAATTTCCATTAAAGCACTTTTCCTATACGCGGCAAACGAATTTGAGCAAGAAGCGGTTTTTATACCTAATTTGCCTTTATCTTCGAGTCTTTTTACAATCGATTCTCCGGGATAATTAAAAAGTCTTGCATGAGTTTCCAAAACCTTTGCGCCGCTATGTGGTAACTGCCGACCATAGGCGATCCCCACGTTGACATCATCAAACGCTTTGATTAAATTGCTGATTGCAAATTCACCATTAAGTATACTGTCTTGTGTCAAATATATTAAAATATCACTTTCTCCCGCAGCTTCGGCCAACAATTGTCGTGCATATCCATGGTCAAAATCATGTTTATCAATATATAAAATTTCAAAATTCTCATTTAGAGCCTTTTCCACTGTTCGATCTGTGGATCCTGAATCAATGATAATTTTTCTAAAAAAAGTTATATTCTGATCACTAATACTTTTCAGTAAAATATCCCATTTATCACCTGCATTCAAGGTTGGAATAAGTATTGAAATATTTTGCATAAAAAACATATTTTAAACTAAACAATATAATATTGTCAAGCTAATTGTAATTATTAAGTTTAGATAAAACATAACTTGCGGTATCAAAAATAGTATTTTGAATTCAGTATTTACGTTTTAATATCATCATTTACCAAATCTTTACCGTAATAATGAAGCAATACTCTTCATCATAATTAAACGATTCTTTAATTGCTCATAAAAAGATAAGGTTTTGATCAAAGTACCTGATGCATTGTTATCGTGCCTTATATAAAACATCAAAGGTTCGTCTAAAAACTTTATAGTCCCCTTCAACTCGGCCACTAATCCGATCCACCAGTCGTGCATGTGTATTCCTTTCGGAAATGGAAGCGAGGCCTGAAGTATTTTTCTATTGAATGACATACAGCATCCTATATATGAATTTCTTAGCAGATTAGAGTAAAGGCCCTTTTTAGAGCCACGAGCTTCAAAAAAAGAAGGAAACAAAATCTTTTCGTCTTCATCAATAACGATAGCATTAGAAATCACCAAATCATAACTCTCATGCGTTAGCACATGTTTTGCAATTTTATCATTCTTCCAAATATCATCTTGATCACACAAAAATATTATATCACCAATGGCGTGCTTCATTGCATTCTGGAAATTACCAACTGGTCCTGATGGGTTCGAATTAGTAACAACCTTGATTCGACTATCTTCAAAAGAATTTATAATATCAATTGTTGCATCAGTTGATCTATCATCGCTTATTATAATCTCATCAAATTCTCCCAACTGGATAATTACTGACTGTAATTGCGCCCTTATACACTTTGCTCCATTATAAGTAGCTAAGCAAACTGATACGATCAGGTTATCTTTTTTCTTTTCCAAATACATAATAGTTATATATGATATACGATCCTATAAGCAGTGTCAACGCTATTGGACTCTTTTAGGTTTAGTAAATGAAAATTTATTTATAGGATAAATAAGAACATAGAATAAAAGCAAGCCAGACACTGTGGTTAGAAACCAATACTCAATATCTTCAGGTAATAAAAAAGATGTTGCAGATAAGAAAAAAGAAAGAGGAAAGAGCATTTGAGAATTAAATTTAATTGTTCTTAGCTTAGCAGTACAATATGCTATTACAGGTATATAGATCAGAAAAAATTGGTACCCTATAACCATAATTTGCAACAAAAATGTGTAATTAGAGCCCTGCGTAAATTCAAGATCACCCAAGACAAGTTCAGATAATTGAAGCCCGATATTTTTATAATTAACCCCTGTAAACCGTTTTAAATAAATACCAAATATCGAATAAACATATTGTTCTAATCCCGTCTTTATCTTGTGCAATCCATCATAGTTCATATAATATTCCAGGCCATCACCAGCGGCCAAAAATCTATTAGTTACTATACTAAGTCCATCCGATATACTATAATTTGAATCATAAAATGATGTGACCACTATCGCAGCTACGAGAGCAGCCCCAGAAAAAATCAGTCCTTTTTTCGTGAACCGGTTTATTTCAGAGATCTTAAAGTACTCGCGGAAATAAAAGAACCCAAGCCCAAAATTAAAGATTATACTTACAAGGATTGATCTGCCACCAGCGAAAACATCTAGTAACACTATCATTGCATATGATATCACTACAAAGTACCGCCACTTCCTAATAACGGTAAATAGGAAAAAAGCGTAGAAAATTAGAAATACTGACGACGAACCAGATAATATTCTTAAGAGCGGATCCCTCCCTTGCATATCAATAAATCTATATAAGAACCATGTTGCAATATTTGGATTTTCAATGACATACTGAAAAAAACTGGATTTGGAGTAAAGATTAATAAATATTAAAAGAACAAAAATCAATTTGATTTTACCAGGCTTGAAAGATTTATTATCGGACGTCGGACTATATGGAGAAAGAACTACTTTATTGTTTCTTAGAAAAAGCTTATAAAAATAAGCATAAAGTAACATGTTAATAAAGAAGAAGGCTGGTAATATGCCTATACCGTATCTATACATGTAACCACTTAAAAAGGATAAATGACTTGCTATCCAAATGATATGTAAGGTGAGCGGATCAATTATGGAGATATATTTCGACCTAAACAGATACATTCCTGCACCAGTGAATAATATAAAGGTGAAGAATAATATGTACTGATTATATTGAGTAATATCAAAAAGCATATTTGCTTATAAAAAATTTAATTGTAAAAATATACTTAAGAATGATAGAATTCCTACCTAACACTTTAGCCCTGACTTTATTTGTTTCATGATATGCTTGCCCTAATTCCTTTCTGCTGGCCCCTCCATCCTGGCATAAACTAATAGTAGTCGGTATCATTTTATATTTCAGTTCCTGCCTTTTATTATATAAATTCAAATTTAACTCATAATCCGCTATTAACTTAAAATTTGTATCATATCTAAATAGTGAGAACAGCCTTCTATTGTAAAAAGCACCTTGATGGTGTATTGTATTATTTAATAATGTTTTGAAGCCAAAAAATGAGTGAAACCGTCGGCCAGTATTATATATTACTTCACCAGCCAACAAATCTAATTCATTGGACCTTAACCACACACTAATATTTTGTAATACACCAGTGTCATACAATATGTCATCTCCTCCAATAAAATAAATATATTCACCTTTGCTGGCGTTAATACCTTTGTTCATGGCATCGTAAATTCCTTTATCGACTTCACTGACAACATATGACAATTCAGGTTTGTATTTATCTATAATATCTAAAGTTCCGTCACTAGAACCACCGTCAATAATAATAAATTCAAAATCTTTAAATGATTGTGATACTATACTTCTAATAGTGGCTTCAATTGTATGCACTGCATTATAAGTAACTGTAATTACAGAGATTAACGGCATGATGATATTGATAGAAATAATTAAAATATAGAAATAAATTTATTAGAAAACTCTAATATAGTAGCAGGGTAATCAATATTAGTAATCTCAACGCCCTTTAACACTTTAGACATAGATAATGCTAAGTCTTCGGGGCTATAAGGATCAAAAAATAGGCAATTTTCATTGATTTGTTCTTTATGAAGATCAATATTTGACAGAATTATGAAGTGGTTAATTGCTTTAGTATCTTCAACAACCGTACTCCACCCCTCAAAAAGCGAAGGTTGTATAATTGCTACAGAATTTTTCATCAATTGTAACTGTTCATCTCGATCAATAAAACCCAAAAACTGAATTCTTTCGTCAAGACCGTTATCCTTAATATATTCTCTAAGTTCAGAAACATGATTCGGATGCCTGTGATCAAATTCTTTACCTGTAAAGATGAGCTGAAATTCTGAATTCTGATTTGCAAGTAATTTCGCAGCTTTAAGTACCACTTCTTGATTTTTATGTTTCCAAAATTGGTTTGGAATTATAAAATAAGGTCTGGTAATAGAATACTTATTAAATAATGGCAATTTAGGAACTTGCAGGTATTTATCATCTAAGATGCTAACGAAGTTAAGTACAGCTTTCTTATTATTGTTCGGATGATAAAACTTATTATAATCATTTTGCGCACTATAGCTACTAAACACCACGGGAACATTTGTTTTCTGGATAATAAGTTGAGTGTTGACTCTGTCATTGATCTCACCTGCAGAAAAGAAATTTGGAAGATAATGCTCCTGAAAATCAGGTATCCAATAATAGAATTTTTTTACATTTTTAGTACAAATAAAGTCAGAAACGGGATAAAGAAACTCTATTTCGCCTGGAATCTTCAATTTTATAGTTGGTCGTTTCAATAAGATCCTTGAAATCCGATTAATAATTTTTTCGGCTATATTGAAGGTTAACCTAACTGGAATAAATTCAATAAACGGATAGTTCAGGTTTTGGATAACCTCATAATTCGAACCTTTATCTATTACAATTGATAATTTTGGTTTCAATCTATCATCTAAAAAACATAGAGCTTTGATAATATTTAGAATGTAGTACGTGCCGCCTATCCAATTATCATTATATTGATAGATTAGGGTTATATGTTTTCTTTCAACCATTTTACTACATTTTTTAGGCCATCATTTATATCATATTGATTTTCAAAACCAAAACTTTTTAGCAAATCAATATCTGCTCTCCAATTTAAAGGATCACCTGGCTTCACCAGCATATTAAACTTTAATTTAATTGTAGGATCAATCGCCTCAACAAAAATTGTCGCAGCGTCTTTAATTTTAGTTTCGATCCCAGAAGCAATATTGACAGCTTCTCCATTGAACAACCCTTTTTGTATAATGCAATGTATAGCATGTAGTAAATCCTCAATATAAATGAAATCTCGAGTCTCATTACCAGAACCAAACAATTCCACTTCTGTAGATCTTAAACATTTTTGATAAAGATCCCAAAATAATTGTTTCCTTAAATTCTCGCCATAAACAGAAAAAAGCCGAAGATTGATTGTTTGAATATTATATAAGTAATAATACTCTTTACATACTTGTTCTGCGTATAATTTGTGCCATCCATACGGTGACAAGGGTCTGACATCAATCGATTCTTTTATAGGCATTGTAGACGGGTTACCATATATTGCAGCCGACGACATATTTATGAATTTGCATTCAGGGTTGTGTGTACGAATGGCATCCAGGATTTTAATAGTATTTGTCACATTCAATTCGAAATCGAAAACCGGCTTGTTAATGGAAATAGGAACACTTCCATTCCCACTAGCATTGATGCAGATGGCAAATTGCTGTTTTTCGAAAAGAACGTCGAAATTTGAATTTCCAGATTCCAGTTTGTGATAATTGGTGGCACTGCTGTCCACCACGTCAGCCCCCCACACTTCATATGACGTTGAAAAATATGCTTTTGCATGTCCTCCAATGAATCCTTCTGATCCAATAATTAGTACTTTCATAATTTTTGTAAATTTGCTGGCAGTTCTTTAATAATTCTAGCAGGATTACCACCAACGACCGTCCAAGCTGGTACATCCTTGGTAACTACACTTCCTGCACCTACAACTGCGCCTTCTCCTACAGTCACTCCCTTTAAGATAGTACAATTCATTCCAATCCATGCATGCGAACAGATTCTAATCGGTCTCGAATTAACTGTGGACCAATTTTTATTATTTATGAAATTCACTCCAGCTCTATGATCAAGTAGTTGCTGTTGAATATCTTGTTGCCTTTCTTTATAATCTAAAGAATGAGAATCGTGATCATACAAATATCCGCCCCAAGCGATAAATACATCATTTTCTATTTCAATTTTAGACCGTGCAATTAAGTGACTTGCCCCAATAAAACATCTATCCCCAATGATTACCTCACCTTCCTGGGATTCAAATGTAATCTGGCAATCTATCATACTGTCGTCCCCAACCTTTAGATACTTCTTCCCAGGCTTTATACTAACGGTAGTCAGTCTAAACTGATCAAGTAGGTATGATTTCCCAATTGTCATAAACTGCGCTGCGTGATTATGCCTCTTTTTTATAATGTATTTTCGAATGAAACCTATAATTCTACTTATCATATTATTCCATATTAGTTATTATTGTTTTAGCCCTTATTAATCCAAATACCAGTGAAGGGAAAATAAGTATGGAGCTTGCTAACGGAACAGTTCCTATACCAAAGTGATTTTGGAAGAAAAAATTACTTAAGGGAATGATTAATATGGACGCAAAAATAGAAAAATAAATCTGCACATTTAATTCTTCAAAGGCATTTAAAATAACAGCACCTGCGTAGGCCAGAGATTGAGAGGTTACCAATATGGCAAATGGTACAAGTGTAATTAACTGGACTCTAATAACCTGCTTGGTCCATATTCCAATAATATATGGAACAAAAAGTGTAAATAATGCCGTGCCAAGGCTAAAACCGAGAGCAATTAAAAATAATTGTTTGTAAAGTCTCATTAATGCACTCTTATCTTTCAATGCTTTTGCATGTGAAACCTCAGCCCACAGTACTGAAATGATTACATTAAACAAGGTCATACCCATTACATAAACTTTATTGATAGTATCATATTCTGCTACGTTCTTTAACGTTAGATGATTGTAGGTTAAGATATTACCCAAAGAAAAAAGAAACAATGATGATACCTGTAATAAAAAAAAACGATAGCCGACTTTCAATGAGTCTTTTGATGCTTTTATATTATTAATATTAAATATTTCTCGCCATTTGAAATCCATCCCCTTTAGGGATGCAATCAGGATGGTAAGATTTGTTAGGAAGAAAAAGAAGCTGTAAAAAGCTGCTAGTTTCCAAATGCCAATAAATAAAGCGCTTAAACTAAATAGGACAACAACAACCAACCATAACATTGACTGCGACATCAGGATTAAATTGAATGTATTAAATTTCTTCCTTCCTTGAATAATAAAATGCCCCAGTGTTAGTGGAAACGAAAAAATAATTGGTAAATAAATAATCATTGCAAGTACTTTGTTTGCTTTGAATACGTCAATTGTGTAAAGAGAACAGATGAACGCTAGCAAAATAGCAACTGACATACAAATATAAAATTGAAATGTCCCGGCTATTAATACATTCAATTCTTCGAATTCACCAGTAGCCAAGCTTTCTGTGACTTTATTCTTTAAGCTGTAACCGGAGCCAAAATCAAACAAATTCAACCATGCTACCAACGCTGTTGAAGTTACCCAAACTGCATATTCACTAGTACCTAAGGTTTTCAATAGTAACGGCACTGAAACTAAAGCAACGACCGATGAAATCAATTTAATCGCTATAGAACCAGTTATCGACCTAACAACAGCAAGATTAATACTCATTTTAACATAATTGATTTAACAATGCGTAATTTGGTCTTCAAATCCGCATGGAAAGGAAATCCATTCTCACGAACAAATTTAAAAGCTGCTAACATACCTTCTTTGCTTCTTTTATTGATTAATCCCGATAATAAGTTTCTACCGAATATTTCGTCTTTAAAATTATTAATGTTCTTTATAGGGATTTCCTTTGAAAACTCAGTACTTAAAATATCAGCAATTTTATCAGTCCATCTCCTAATGATCGTCATCCATTCTTTTGTAGCATTTAGCTGAGAAGTAAAATTATTAGGCCAAGTTCTGTAGCCAGATATTACCTCCGGGACAAATACACTATTTCCATAAAGAAGGCACTTCTGAATTAATAAGCTATCTGCAGCAGTATATTTAAAACTCTCGTCAAATTTCCCTAACTTTTTTGCAAACTCAGTTCTCATTATTATCGAAGGGCACCTTGCATCGACTCCAGCAGAAAAAATATTAAAGCCATATGGAGACTTATAAACATGATAACGTTCTGGTTTCCACGAATGCAGAACGTTATCATTCTCGTCAATTACGTTATGTCCGAAGATAAAAATATCACCTTCTGGATGTTCATTCAATATTTTGTTAATTATATTGAATGAATCAGGATAAAACACATCATCGTCCGATGGGATCATAAACCATTCTGTATTCACATAATCTATTGCCCTGTTCCAGTTTTGAAACATCTCAACTTTCTCCTGTATACCATGAAAGTCGTAATCAAGATAATCAGATTTTATAACGTCTGTTACGTAGTTCCCATTATCACTAACTACCACCTTTCCATGAAAATCATTAGGAATTGTATGAAAAAGTTTCAACAGATAATCGTTTCTATTGTACGTTGGGATAGCAATTGTTAACTTGGATAACATTTTTTGACAAAAATTATGATATATATTCCCGGATTACTTTTGCGATGTAATCATAATGTTCAACACCTAAGCCCGGCCAAACGCCCAGCCAAAACGATCTATTCATAATTATATCAGTATTAGTCAAATCACCTACAACGCGATGTTCCACATTAGCATAAGCTGGCTGTCTTAGCAAGTTTCCTGCAAACAACAATCTAGTTCCAATCTTATTTTCTTCCAAATGCTGTACTAACATATGACGGTCATTTGAATCGCCCTCTCTTAATGTCAATAAAAATCCAAACCAGGAAGGATCAGAATTTGGCGTTGGTTCAGGTAAAATAAAGAGCTCTTCAAATTCTTTCATACGTTCATATAAGGCAGAGTAATTCTCCCTCCTTTTTTTAACAAAATGATCGATTTTACGCATTTGTGAAACTCCTAGCGCAGCTTGCATATCCGTAACTTTTAGGTTGAAGCCAATATGTGAATAAGTATACTTATGGTCATAACCGTAAGGAAGCGTACCAAGTTGCTGTCCAAAACGACAACCGCAGGTATTATCTTTTCCTGGTTCGCAGTAACAATCCCTTCCCCAGTCTCTGAAACTTTCAGCGATCTTAGCCAATTCAGGATTGTTTACAATTACAGCGCCGCCTTCACCCATAGTTATGTGGTGAGCTGGATAAAAAGAAAAGGTAGAAAGATCCCCAAACGTACCAGTCTTTTTTCCCTTATAGGTTGCACCAAGAGAATCGCAATCGTCTTCAATTACCCACAAATTATATTTCTTAGCTACACGCATAACCTCATCTAGATCGAATGGATTTCCAAGGGAATGAGCTATCATAATAGCTTTCGTCTTAGGTGAAACAGCCGCTTCTACCATATCTGCCTTGACATTGTGCGTAGCAACATCCACGTCAATAAATACAGGGATAGCACCAAATTGAACAATTGGATTGACTGTAGTAGGGAATCCTGCTGCAACAGTTATTACTTCATCACCCGGTTTAATTGCACGATCTCCTAATTTGGGAGAAGTAAGTGCATAAAATGCTACAAGATTGGCAGATGATCCTGAATTGACTAATAGAGCCTTGGCAGCACCGAAATATTTAGCGAACTCTGATTCAAATTCATTTGCAAAACGTCCCGTTGTTAACCAACCGTCCAGCATAGCATCAACCCCATGTAATAGATCGTCAGCATCAAGTAGTTTACCGGTCACCGCTATATAGTCAACACCCGGAACAATATCTCTTTTAACATTCTTAACTGCAATTTCAGAAAGTTGTTCTTTTAAAGAGGTATCGAAATTTTTATATTCCATTATTTAAATTTTTTAATATGAAAGAATCTACATTGGTGAATACAAATTTTGGGTATTCACTAATGAATTTAATGTTAAGCAAACCTCCATATAGGGGTCTTAAAGCTGCTTGATTTGAGTCTGAAGTCTTTACTGGATATATTGAAACGGACCTATTTTCTTTAAAATAGGATTTTATTTTAGCGGCAAGTTGGTATCGGTTGAAATAATCTGTGGATGATAAATGGTATATCCCTTTCTTATTATCTTTTACTAATTCAAATATCATTCTCGCGATATCCCCCGCATAAATTGGGGTAGCATACTGATCGTACGGAAGACTGAGTGATTTCTCTTCATTGTTTTCAAGGTTAAGTAATAACCTTGAAACAAAGTTTTTTGATCTTGCCTCTTCCCCATATACATTAGTGATCCTTGTGATTATATAGTCATCAACTTTTGATACGAGTTGTTCACTTTTCAACTTATGGGCACCGTAAATATTTAAAGGATTTATAGGTGCGCCTTCAACGTAAGGGCCATTGACGCCATCAAATACGTAGTCAGTAGAAATATAAACTAATTTGATCTGTTTTTCAATACAATATTTCGCAATTTTCTCTGTAGGCTCAACGGTTTTCTTATAACTTTCTTCTGGGTTCAGTTCGCAATAGTCAACATTTGTTAGGGCCGCACAATGAACGATTATTTCGGGCTGAAATTCTAATCTATCAAAATATTCTGATAAATTTAATGACAACGCATCAAAATAAATTGTATCATCCGTTGGGTAGTTCATATGTGTACCCAAAACCTGCCAACCTGCAGTTTTAAACAAATGCAGACAGTGAGAGCCAACTAACCCAGATGCGCCTATAATAAATGCTTTCATTTTACGTCTTATTTTTAAAATCTGAAAACGATTGAAACTGTTGGTCACGCTCTGATATCACCGGTTGTGGAGTTTTCCAATCAAAACCAAACGAATCATACTTTATTCCTGCCTCCAAAGCTCGGTCTTGCGACGTAGATGTATGGTATTCAACTGTTGTGTTATCTTCCAGTGATAAAAAACCATGTGCAAAGCCTTTACCTATGTAAATGCCTTTTCTATTTTGTGAGTTCAGTGCAAGAGAAAAAACCTGTCCAAAAGTTAAAGATTCTTTTCTTATATCCAATACTACATCAATGATCGCACCAGTAACAACATATACAAGTTTAACATGATCTGCGGGGGGAATTTGAAAATGCATGCCTCGTATGACATTCTTTTTTGAAACAGAATAAAAGCTTTCTGTATATTGGTGATTTAATCCATGGGAAGCAAATGTTTCCTCATGGATAGTCTTTACAAACTCCCCCCGACCGTCCTTAAAAGACCCATATTCCATAATATATAAGTCATCGAAAGCTGTTTTAATTATTTTCATCGATCGACCATTTAATATTTTTGACTTTAGCTTTTTCGGTATAGGCCGAAATTTGTTGGATACGCGAATCCAGTTTATCCTGACCCGCATTTAGGTCATCCAAATAACCTTTAAGAGTAAACTGCACCGTTTCTTCAAAATCCAAAACTGGGCGCCACTTAAGAAAGTTTACCGCTTTTGATATGTCTAACTTCAACAAGTTGGCTTCATGCAATTTCACTGTATTTTCCGGTATAGTATAACCACCACGGGAATCTAATTTCAGCATCTGATCAATTAACTCTTTAACAGAATAATTCGACATATCTTCAGGACCAAAATTCCAGCCTCCACTGAATGTTTTCCCATTTAGATGCAATTCCGCGGCAAGAGTCAGATAGCCACTTAAAGGCTCTAAAACATGTTGCCATGGGCGAGTGGCATATGGATTTCGAATTTCTAATTTAACTCCATCTTTTAGAGCCCTGAAGTAGTCTGGAATAATACGATCTAATGCCCAATCACCACCACCAACTACATTACCTGCTCTTCCAGATGCAATATTGCAGGTGCCATCTGCATAAAAAAAAGATTCAAGATAAGATGAGGTAATTAACTCTGAACACCCTTTAGATGCGCTATAAGGATCTTTGCCACCCATAGGATCGTTTTCCCTATAACCCCAAACCCATTCCTTGTTATCGTAACATTTATCCGTAGTGACATTAACAGCCGCTTTCACGGAAGGTGTAGCCCTTACAGCTTCAAAAAAATTTACAACTCCCATCAAGTTTGTCGCAAAAGTATCTGCTGGGTCTTTGTAGGAAAGAAGAACCAATGGTTGTGCTGCAAGATGGAATGCAAATTCAGGTTGAACGTCCTTAAAGTATTGCTTCAATTTTTCACTGTCGCGAACATCACCTTCCATGTGATTAATTTCACCTGACAATTTACAAGTCACGAAATTATCTGAATCACTGTAAGGTGGCAGTGCATAGCCATATACATCAGCGCCTAATTCTTTGAGCCAAATAGACAACCAAGAACCTTTGAAACCCGTATGGCCTGTTACTAGAACCTTCTTGCCTTTATAAACATTTACAAAACTCATATTACCAGATTTTCCATTTTGCCTGGTTCGTGGCCCAGTCTTCTTCTAATTCGTGCTTATCTCTTAGTGTATCCATCGGTTTCCAAAATCCAGAATGGTTGAAAGCTTTCATTTCCCCATCTGCAGCGATTTTTTCCATGGGCTCCTTTTCAAAAATAGTTGAATCACCTTGTATATAGTTAAATACCTCTGGCTGACAAACAAAAAAACCACCGTTTATCCAGGCACCATCACCTTTCGGTTTTTCAAGAAAAGATTTTACAGACTGGTTTTCATCTAAGTTTAATGCTCCAAATCGTCCCGAAGGCTGAACAGAAGTAACTGTGCAAATCTTACCATGTGACTTATGGAATTCCACTAATTTTCCAATATTTACGTCGCTGACACCGTCGCCGTAAGTTAGCATAAACGGCTCATTGCCTACATGCGGTTGGATTCTTTTAATCCTTCCACCTGTCATTGATTCATTACCAGTGTCAACCAGGGTAATTTTCCAGGGCTCTGCCTGTGAATCATGAACTTTAATTGAATTGTCAGTCATGTCAATGGTAACATCAGACTTATGGAGAAAGTAATTAGCAAAATACTCCTTAACTACATATCCTTTATAACCAAGGCAAACGACAAAATCATTAAAGCCGTGTGCCGAGTACATTTTCATAATATGCCATAAAATAGGCATTCCACCTATTTCAACCATAGGTTTAGGCTTTAAAACTGTTTCTTCGGATAACCGTGTACCCAAACCTCCGGCAAGTAAAACTACTTTCATATCTTATATTTTATATTTCAATATATACATTCTCTGTTAGGGGATGTGTGCAACATAATAAATATTCATCATGCTTAAGGTCTTCACGTACTTTATTCAGTCCTATCATCTTTGACGCTCCCTGAACCAATTTCCCTTTGCAGGTACTACAATTACCAGTTTGACAGGAATAAGGCAATTCAATGTCAGCATCCAAAGCAGCCTCCAATATTGTCTTACCTTTAACTACCTCCAACTCATATTGTTTTCCTTCAAAACCTATCTTTACAGTCCGGCTGACAATATCGATAAAATCCTTTGGGTCTTTTACTAACTCGAATTCTTCAGAAAAAACAGAATCCATTTGAACACCGAATTGTGAAAGAGCTAATTTAACAGATTCTTTTAGACCCTGAGGACCACAGATATAATGGGAACTACTGAATATTCCCTCGCCAGAATTCAAAATATCCAATGCCTTTCTCTGATCAATACGACCTTCGATATAATTCGGATTATTAAAGTTAATAGCTAGTCTCGTATGGAAATGCCAAACTTTGAAGAGTTCAAATTTATTGGCCAATTCAGTAATTTGGTTCATGAAAATTGTACTTTCATGGTTTCTGTTTCCATATATCAGGTTGACAACTACTTCTTTATGACTATGCAAGATATGCTTAGCAATTGAGATTAAGGGGGTTATACCGCTTCCAACTCCCCAAAGGTAGATGTTTTTTATATCAGAATTATGAATATAAACAAACTCACCCATAGGTTGTAACACCTCAATACTGTCACCCTCTTGAACTTTATCATTAATATGATTGGATACAGTTCCATTCTGTACCCTTTTTACAGTGATTTCCAAGAGATCATCTACTACAGGGCAAGATGAAAAAGAATAAGGACGAATATATCTACGCCCATTTATTCTAAAAATTAATGTTAAATATTGTCCAGGAAGGTACTTTATTTTTTTTAATCCCGGTTGTTTGAAGCATAAGGTAACAGTATCTTCTGTCTCCCTTTTTATCCTGACAACTTTTAAAGTATAATTCATTACCAAAACAAATCTAAAATATAATTAAATAGTTGAAGAGTATGCTCATGAATGGGGCATTGAAACTTCGCATAAATATAACCTTTTTGTTAAGGTAATTAAACTAGCTCTTTTTAAATCCACTAAAGAATTTACTTAATGAACTAGGAGGTTCGCTCTCTCCATAACTTCCATAACCATAGCCATAACCATATGCTTTGTTGTCTATGTCATTTACAACAATTCCAATATTCTTCATTTTGCCATTACGGTATAGGTCTTCTGCAATTTTTAGCTGTTCTTTTTGAGTCACTTTTTGTCTTACCAAATAAATTGTCATATCTGCATACTGAGAAAGTAATTGTGCATCCGTAATAATTCCTATAGGAGGTGTATCCAAAATAATATAATCAAATCTATCTTTTAATTCATTAATTAATTTTCCGGTATTTTCATTCATCAATATTTCAGCAGGATTTGGTGGCAATGGTCCTGAAGGAACGATAAACATATTTTTATTGATGCTTAAAGGTTTAATAATATCATCAATCTTTAAGTTTGAGCTTATATTAAAATTACTAAATCCAAGGGAATTGACGATGTTTAATTTTGCTGAAAGACCAGGTTTGCGTAAATCCAATTCCATCAACAGCACTTTTTTACCTGAAAGGGCCAAAATATTTCCAAGATTGATTGCAGTAAAGGACTTCCCTTCTCCAGACATACTCGAAGTTAACAGAATGACCTTCTGATCATGATCTTTTAAATAAAATTGAAGATTTGTTCGTAGCGCCCTGAATTGCTCGGAAATTGACGATCTACTTTGATTTGCGACTGTTAGATTATCATTCGTATAATTATGACTTATTTCACCAATAATAGGCACATTTGTGAAATTTGAAATATCGTCTTTTGTCCTAACAGTTGTTGTAAGAAGATCACTAGCAACAATGATTACTATAGGTAAGATTAATCCTAATAAGATACTAATAGTGAAGATAACCTTTTTCTTAGGACTTATTGGAACTACGGCAGCTTTTGGAGGATCTATCACTTTCGCTACCGAGATATTAGACGTTTTTGATATCGCTGTCTCTTCAGCCTTCTGCATAAGGAAGATATACAGCTCTTGCTTTATCTGTTGGTTACGTGCTAACTTCAAATAATTTTTTTCAATTTGCGGAACTCCCCCAATTTGGTTTTCGACCTGGTTAAGTTGGCTTCTCAACTTATTCCTCGTTAACACATAGGTATTTTTTGTACTTTGTATATTGGCAAGAATTCCTCTTCTAAGTCCAGAAATCTGACTGTCAATGTTTTGGATAAATGGACTACCTTCGGTAACGCTCAGCAATTGCTTGTCTCGTTCAATTAGAAGTGAATTATATTGAGCAATTAACTCTGAAAAGATCATATCCTGTGGAAGGAGGGAGGTTGGAAAAACCCTTTTATTCTTCTGTTCGTCCTTTAGGTAATTTTCTAAATCATTCATCACCGTAACTTGAGTTTCTGCTTTTGCAAGCTCTGTTGTAAATTGCCCAGTATTCTGAACAAGCAACTTACTTTGCTCGCTCATGTCGGAAAGTCTATTAGTTTGCTTGAAACTTTCAACTTTATTCTCAACATCCCCTAATTCAGATGCTATAATATTAATCCGCTCATGAATAAATTTATATGTGCTATCTGCTATCGAATTTTTATCGCTCAAATTGGTTTCGGTATATTTAGTAATCAAAGTTCTGAGTACTTCTTCTCCTTTTGCTTGCAAAGGGTATACTAACCCAAGATCTATAATAGTTACCTGTTTATTGGTAGCTGCAACACTTAGTTGCTTCATCATTTCCGCGACCCGTTCATCTATAGAACAAACTGTTATAGAATACTTACTGTTGGTCAGCTTCACTGTAGGATTCGATGTCAATTGGATGGTACCAATTCCATCCACTTTAAATATCTCATTGAATTTAACTACTTTCTCAAAATCCTCTGCCTTTACAATAAGATTGTTAGAAGCGTCTTTCTGGACATCTAGGCGTGTATATTCTATCGTATCTATACTATTAATGATATTCAAGTGAATCGGAGATTCCTCTAATTCAGTGCGAACCCAGTTAGAGTTTTTAGCATAGATGATGTTCAATTGCATTTGTCTAACTACCTGTTCCATTAAAAATCGCGTTTTTAATATCTCAGTTTCGTTATCAACTGAACTTTTCGATCCAAGCACAGAGCCGAGATCCATTAATGCACTCGATTTGTTTCCCACACCACCACCTTTTTGATCATCATTTACTAAAAGCTTAGCACCAATTTGATAAACTGAAGGAGTGTAACGGGCATATATGAAGCCAACAATCAAGCAAGCGGCTATACTGATTATAAACCAAGGCCACTTCTCTAGAAGAAGTCTGAAAATTCTCTTTAAATCAATGCTATCTTCTTCGTCAGAATGGCTTCTCGAATTAATTTCTTGCGGATTATTCATTTAGTTTAAAAGTATTACTATTTAATTTGTGTTATTGCCAAGACGATTACAGAAAGTACCGATGCAAGTACACCTATGGTCTGGATTTGAGCAGAATTAGAAGCTGAAACTTTTCTTTTATTAGGTTCCACATAAACCACATCATTTTGCTTCAAATAATAAAACGGACTATTAAAAATTTCAGATGAATTTAAATCTAAACGTGCGAACTCCTTTTTACCATTATTGTCGCGCACAATTAATATATTCTCCCTTTTACCATAAATTGTTAAATCTCCAGCCAGACTTAAGGCATCCAATATCGTCACTTTTTCATTAGGCAACGTATATGATGATGGAGAAGTTACTTCACCTAACACGCTAACTTTGAAGTTCGCAAAACGCAATTGCACATTTGGATCCTTGTAAAAGGCTGCAACTTTCTCGCGGACAAGTTCACGGGCCTGATAAGTAGTTAATCCGGCGACCTTAACTTTGCCAACAAGTGCAAGCTCAATTTCGCCATTCTTATCCACTAGAAAACCAGTGATCTGCTGTGCAGCAACCGAAGTACTCGCACTTCCGCCTAATAAAGGTGAGGACGAGGCTTGATTAATGATTGCTCCACTTTGTGGATTAAGTGTAAATACATTTATACTGAGGATATCATCCGGTTGTATCACTGGCTCGGTAAAAGCAGCAGCATTCTCTAGATTAGCCTGATTGACAGACTGAATATCCTGAAAATATGCAATTTTTTTATTACTTACACAGGACGAAGCAATTACAATTGTCAGAAAAAAGATTGTGTATCGAAAGCCTCTAATTACACGTATGTTTGGATTCATAGGTTAATAAATGTATAAAATGAAATAGACATTTTTGAACAAGTTTGCAAACTTAAACATTTAATATATGATAATATTCGTTAAAATACATTTTCAACCAAAAAGGGCCTTATTTTGAAATTCATAATTGCCAATCTGATTGTATAATTGTCCATTTCTTACCACGTTAGTGAGTAGGCTTAAATGCTTATCATGATGAAGGTCTGTTCCCGCAACATCATATAACTTTTTCGCTAAAAGATAGTCCGCTGCATTTTTAACTTCTTTTCCATAATATCCGACAACGGATAATAGATTAAGTTGAAAAATGCATCCCATTTCTTTTAACCTAACATACCTTTCCAAAGTCTTGTGGTAAAAATTATAGCGTTCAGGGTGAGCAAGCACAATATGGTATCCCTTAATCTGCAAATCAAAGATAACCTGTTCAATGTTTGGTGTCTCAGAAAGGTATGACATTTCAATTAAAAGATAATTACCGGGAAGTGTTAACAGATCATCTTCAACCTTAAAACTATAATCAATCATATATTCTGCAGCTGCCCCTCCTACCATTGTACTATTCTCATCAGGAAGTTGCGCATGAACTTCTTTCAAAGCAGGAAGAATAGTATCTTTAGTATTTGGATAAAGTTCTGTAAAAATATGAGGTGTAAAATAGAGTTTATCAAAACCAAGCTCCTGCATAGATTTGATATAGTGGATCGATTGTTCAATCTCTTTAGCTCCATCATCAATTCCAGGAAGAATATGAGAATGAATATCTATACCCAGCCAAGAGATATCGCTTACTGTCTTACTTTTCTTAAAAAAATTGAACATGGTTTTATTTTATTTAGATGAAAGTTACCACTTATAGAGTATACCCACCTTAATATTAAAGTTATTTACATCCTGTTGATCCCAAGTCCAAAAATCGACACCATCATCATCTTTCCATTGATACTGGTAATTTAGGGACTTGATGTACACTAATTGAGAATTTAAAACAAAGTGTTTATACGTCCATGCAAAATTAGTCCCTACAGACAAGTCAATCCAATGTCTGTTTATAAATTGCTGAGGAGAAGGAGTGTTTAAAGCAAAATTGGTAAACAAATCTTCATTATTAGCCATGCGTTCAAATTGTAAGCCAATCTTTTTTAAACCCTTAACCCAATTTACGTTTAGAGACTGGAGATTACTGCCTGGGCCAATACCGGCTCCAAGTACCTGCCCTCTATTAGTGTATCCATCAACAACCTGATAATGCCCATACCATGGGGGTGTATCTCTTATATAACGCGTTTCAGGCATTTGTAATTGTGTAAACTCTATTCCCATTTGAATGTATTCGTCTGCCCTTCTTAAAGGAATCAGTTTTCTAAAACCAACTATATAAGCTCGGCTGTGCTGTGGTTCAACAAGAGCATCCCGTGTATTATATGAATGATCATTGCGCCCGTATTCAAAATAAATCTCAGCCTTACTTTCAGGCAGCACATATTTTGTAAAGAATGCGATATACTGGTCTCTAGCAGCTTGGTCTTCTGCATTACTACCGTCCGGATTCTCAAATGTAGACTTCTCAGGAGAGGTAAAAATGGGAAAATAGTCACCAAAGCTGCTACCCATATCCCTTTTGTTAACAATAAATGTCCGTTCTGCCCCTATAAAGAAATTAGGGATCCATTTAGGTTGATAGGTAGCAACAATACCAGAAAAATATCGCCAATCTTTAGGCTGTTGAACATATTGTTGACCAATGGGTCCCGGAACACCAGACTGCTCTAAACGACCTCCTACAATTTGCGCCTCAAATGAACCGATGTATGTATTTATAGGCTTTATCGTATTTAATGTTAGGTGTTTAAATCCGGAAGCATTATTACTCATTAAAAGAGAATTTCTAACCCCAGGTCCCCACCACAGATTTTCATTGGACAACCCAAAAGAAACAGGCCCGGCATTTAAACGGATGCTACTTTGTCCCCAACTTAATTTACTGTAATCGTTGTCACCGAATCTATCTGGAAGATCTATTCGATTATAGTAATTTGTTATTGGAGTGATAAAATACTCTTTGTTCGGAGCCTCGCTTAGTTTTTGAAATTTTGTATTGTCTGCATATACGTACTCGGGACGCAATTGAATCGTCAGTGGCCCTATTTGTGCAAAAAGACCTGCCGAGATTTGTGTTTGATAGCCTCTTGCCTGAACCATTGACCCATCGTTAATTCCATACGGATGATGTGTATTTACTTGGTTTTGCCACACGACTGGTAGAGCATATACCTTCAACTTTGTTCCGGGATCAGTATAAATTAATTTCATGAAATCATTTACTCGGTATTTTCCGTCCTCATTCAGATCAAAGTTCTTGTCAGGAGACATATACATAGGTCTGATCATGTACGAGCTTTTAGAAGAATCTCTTCCTAAAAGTTGCTGCCTTCTATATGTATCTTCAATATTATCCAGCAAACCCACGGGCAATGTTTGTCCAAAAAGCGAAATATTGGTAGCCATCAAGAAAATGGCGATTAGTAAAAGTCTTCTGTTCATATGTTTTCTATGATGGTTAAAAGTCACTATAAAGTTGTCTAAACGTACTGCGAAGTCCAATAGTAAATAAGCCTGTATTGGTCTGCGATACGACATTGCTCTCTTTCCTATAAATACCTCCAAGTTCTATTCTCAAATTATATTTTGGGTTAAGGATATAAGCAACTTTCGCCTCTGCATAATATAAATCAGTACCAATTCCCTGTCCTATACTATTACCATACTCAGAATTTCGGGTATCATAGGTTTTGAAAATATCGCCGCCAAAGTTCTGACCTTCTGGATCCAGTCCATAACGTGCGTAGAGCAATTGACCACTAAAATCAAATCTCTTGTATGTATAGTTCAAATGTCCCACAAACTCCCTGAAATTCGCACCCAGCGGATGGGCCAGTGATTGATTCATCGAGGAATAATTGGTTAAGGGTTGAAAATGAGAATAGGTATACGGCCTAACGGTATTAAATTCCAGTAGATAATTTAATGTATTTACTTTAAATAAATCAGATCCTTTAATACCTAATTGGAAAGCCCATTTATTGGCCCAGTAACCATCTCCCGCAACTATTTCTCTAAGCGTGAACTCGTCGAACATAAACTGCGAATAGATTGTATTCTTGTCCGTGATCTCGTAATGTGCATTTAAGCCTAAACGCACTTTGTCTGGCGAAGAGGTGTTAGCCGATTCGATGGGGCGAAGAAATACGAAAGGGTGTATATAATTGAAGTCAAAGCCACGCTTTCCTTCAACTTCAGCATCAGCCCAAGTTACAGCCTGAAAAAAACCTATTGAAAATCGCTTGGTCGCATTCCAATCTAAGTAATGTATGGCGTTCCATTTCCCACGATCCCCCAACCTTCTGTCGTCGGTAAATTTAGGTGCACTTGGATCAAGCATATAGGCAAAAATTGTCTGATAAGTCACGCTTCCTAAAGAGGCGCGCATTCTAAAAAAGGAATACGGTGCAGTATTATCGCTAAGTAACAGCGACCGGTAGCCGTCACCAATAAAATTTTTATCGTACCCAAGAGCAAGATTTATATGTTTATTCGGTGTATACGAAATCAGTGCAGTAGCATAGTTATAATCTTGCTCGGCACCTCCTATTTTTTCTCCCCCTGCCTGTCCTGGTACTACTTTGTTTTTAGCAATAAAACTGGTGTAATAATTGGAGAAAACACCTTGATTCTCATAGAAGCTAGTATAAAAGGAAAATTCTTTACCTACATTTCCGCCGAACTGAAATCCTCTTGTGTTTAGCCAGGTGCCTTTTTTATCCTTTACATCCCTTCCAATCATTAAATCCGGAAGGAAATCGGCATAAACCTCATAGTCCTCATCTTTCCATTGCAACAAATGTTCCTCGGTTATTTTTCTGCGTAGCCAACTTCTGTTGTTCAAAGAATCAACACCAATATTCATCAGTTGATGATAACGAGCACTTACAGTCGTGTCATCGCTGAAATATCCCCGGATTGAACTGTGGAATTTAGCATTTACATCGTAAACATTTTTATTCAGTTTTTGATAGAACTGAAAGGAATAGGGAATATACTGATTGGGAGTTTGCTCCTGTGCAGAGGCTGAAAAAACACACAGAATAAGTATAAATGGGAATAAAAATTTCTTCATATAGCTGAATTATCATTTAAACAGATTCATTCAAATGATCTAATTCCTCAAAAATAGAGTTTTTACTCTTATATTCCTGTACGAGCTCTTTCATTTTTATCACAACCTGCCTGTCATTATTTTCTTTGGCAGCATCAATCAGCGAATATATCTGGTTGACAACTTCATTAAATTTATACTCTCTCACCTTACCAATCATAATCTTTTCATGATGTGTAGGCATAGTATTTTCATTGTCATTCAATAATTCTTCAAACAGCTTTTCGCCTGGTCGTAATCCTGTATACTGAATTTTAATGTCATGATTGGGCTCCAGCCCGGCAAGCCTAATCATCTTTTTCGCCAGCTCCACTATCTTAACAGACTTGCCCATATCAAAAATAAAGATTTCTCCACCTTTACCCATCCAGCCAGCTTCCAGTACCAAGCGGCAAGCTTCTGGTATGGTCATGAAATAACGGGTAATTTCAGGATGTGTGACTGTAACCGGACCACCCT
>Ga0247815_10000675_pt1 | contig 26832 bp, 22 predicted proteins | sample UWRJL194509B1_FD_181014 | JGI IMG/M metagenome (GOLD analysis project Ga0247815, IMG submission 181014) | Plant litter microbial communities from Arlington Agricultural Research Station in Wisconsin, United States - UWRJ-L194-509B-1 | ecosystem: Environmental > Terrestrial > Plant litter >...
TTACCTGACTAATGATAGTTAACGCTGGCGGAAGGTTGATCATTCTTTTCTGGATGAGCGGCGTAACAATATTACTCACAACCGTTTGGGAAATGATATAAATTAAGGCAACAGTAATCGCCGTGTTGGTACTTACAGTCAGGGCGAGTAAAACTCCCGGCACCATAGCCGCCATTGATCCAAAGTTTGGTATGAGCTTAAGCATACCTGTGAGCAGGGAGAGTACCAGGGCACCTGGGATATTCATTATTGTTAAGCCAGTTGCAATCAGAACAGAGATCAGCACCATAGAAAGCATGGTTCCTTTCAACCAGCCTTTTAAAGCTGTACTAATCCGCTCCATCGCAGTCCTGGCGAGTTGCTTACTGGATGACGGTACCAGCATCAGTATCCCATTTTTGTATACAGACGGGTTTGCAGTAAAAAAGATGGAAAGCAACAGTATAATATAAAGGTTGCCCAATACGCCAAAGCTGGTGCTAAAAAAACGCTGGGCTGTCGAAAAGAGCTTTTCGGAATTATCCCCCGAAAGATAGGTCAGTACTTTTTTACCAGCAGGTGTTTCATCCATTTTGGCCCTGGCCGCAGCAATAGTGTTTGGCAACGAATCTGTTAATACAGCAATTTGGTTCTGAATTTTGGTACCCATAAACCATAATAAAACTGCAAGTATGATAAAAGAACCGGCAATCGAAAGTATCATACTTGGCCGGCGGCTCAGGTGCGTTTTTCGCTGAATAAGGTCGCCAAGCCCATGGAAATAAACTGCAATAAGTGATCCTGCCAGAATCATCAGCAGTACATTGAAGGCAATTCTAGCTATAAGTATAACTACCACAAGCAGGGCAACAATTGCTACAGTTTGCCATACTTTTTGTATATACGAGAGCTCTTTGTTTATTTTTTTATCGGTTTGATTCGGATCCATATCACTATTCATTAACAGATCACAAAGATGTATATTTTGAACGAAAATTGCAGAGCGGGAATATTTACCAGCCTATCCCATAATCCTCACCATGGTTACTGGATCCGCCCCAGAGGCTGCCATGTTTCCAGTCAAAAAATATTGCGTTGATAGGGCCACTGCTCCGTTCGGTAAAACTCATAGTGTACCCCATTTTCTTCAACTCATCCCTGGTAGCCTCCGGAGTGTTATTATTTAAAAGTATCTGTCCTGGTTTTGGCTTACGGTCTTCGGTTTTAGAGCCACCGAGTGAAAGCCATAACTGATTACTGTTAAAGTTCGCAGCTTCAGTAGCCTGTTGAACAGTCATTCCAAACTCGGCTATATCCAAAAAGAACTGTAACAGGTTCTGGTCCTGGGTATCCCCTCCCTGCACTGCGGATGACAGATAAGGTTTACCATCTTTTAATGCCAGCGATGGCGATAATGTTACTCTTGGCCTTTTGCCCGGAGCAACAACGTTAAAAGGGTTAATTGCTGAATCGAGCACAAAACTTTGCATACGCTGACTCATCCCAACACCTGTATTTCCCGCTATACAGGCCGGAAGCCAACCACCACTAGGCGTCACAGATACGACCCAACCCTCTTTGTCCGCAGCTTCAATAGATGTTGTCCCCCGCCATAACCTGTCATGATAAGTTTCATCCGGCAAGGTACTACCTATATCATGCTTAGGTGCAAAGTTTCGTTTAGTGGTGTCCTGTGTAAATCCCCGTTCCTTAAGCAGGTTAAGGTACGGGTTCCTTTTACCCTCAAATGGATATGGGTCCCCCGGACCTATGTTCGCATTATTTTGACCAGGCTGTATCAATCCTGCCCTTTGCTTTGCATAGTCTTTATTAAGTAATCCCGCAATTGGCCCCGTAGGTTTAAAGTGCGGATCACCGTAATAAAAGTCACGGTCGGCAAAAGAAAGGTTCATCGCCTGGTAAAGGGTATGAATATATTTGGGGGTATTGTAACCCATTCCCTTAAGGTCAAAGTTCTCCAGTATATTCAATGCCTGCAGCATTACCGGACCTTGGGTCCATTGTTGTAATTTGTAGACATCGATACCTTTGTAATTTACCGTCAATGGTTCCTCTTCAATTGGTTTCCAGTTGGCAAGGTCCTGCATGGTAATCAAGCCACCTTGTTCCTGGCAACCGCGTACAAATTCTTTGGCAATGTCACCGGTATAAAAACGGTCGTATGCCGCCATTAAAGCTTGTTTTCTATTTTTACCTTGCTTTAATGCCGTTTTTTCGGCCTCAACCATTTTCGTTAGTGTTGCAAGTAAATCTTTCTGTACAAAGATCTCTCCTGCTTCGGGAGCCTCTCTCTTTTCACCCTGATGGGTTAAAAATACTTTTTTACTATATGGCCATTGACTGATCAATGTTTTTCCCCGTTCCATTGCATTGGCGGCCTGGGCTTCAATTGCATATCCTGCCGCCATTTCCATGGCAGGCGCGAGAACCTGGGCCAGGCTCATTGTACCGTAGTTTACTAACATATATATTAAACCACCAGGTGTACCTGGTGTGGTTGCTGCGAGGGCACCGTACTCGGGCGGAAAATTGTAACCTTTGTTTTTAAAGAATCCTGGCGTTGCGCCCGTTGGTGCCACACCCATTGCGTTAATGGCAATTACCTTTTTAGTTTTAGGATTATAGATAAGGACCTGCGTTTCGCCGCCCCAGCTAAGGGTATCCCACATAGTGCAGGTTGCTGCAAGCATTGCACAGGATGCATCTATTGCATTACCACCTTTTTGAAAAATCATGGCACCAGCGGTAGCTGCCAGAGGCTTGCCTGTAATGGCCATCCAGTTATGTCCGTGTAATGCTGGCTTTTGGGTTTGTTGTGCGGATAATTGCAGTATTGGAGCCGACAATATTAGAAGCGCTGATAAATATCTGTTCATAAACTAGGTTTTTAGCTAAAAATAGGTGAAACCATGATCAATACAATGATAGTTTTATCCCAATCCTGTCACAATATAGATACTGGAACTGATTAAATAATTAACTTCGCCAATTATTTAAAAGAACATATGAAACTCGAAGAGCAACTGATACAACGAAGCGAAAACAAATGCGAATTATGCCAGTCCGAAGATACCCTGAAATTGTATGCAGTTCCACCAAAACCGGATAACACCGTCGGGAATACCATCATCATCTGCGAAACATGTCTCTCTCAAATTGAAAAGAACGAGCCAATGGACAAAAACCACTGGCGCTGTTTAACCACAAGTATGTGGAGTGAGGTTCCGGCAGTACAGGTTGTTTCGTGGAGATTGCTGAACCGTCTGAGCACTGAAGGATGGGCTGTGGACAATCTTGATATGATGTACCTTGATGAGGAAACGCTGGCCTGGGCGAAATCTGCCGCTGACGATGAGAATGAAGAAAAGGAAGAAATCCATAAAGATTGTAACGGAGCACCTCTCCTGGCGGGCGACTCGATTGTACTTACCAAAACATTAGATGTAAAGGGATCTACATTGAATGCAAAGTTGGGCACAGTGGTGAAGAACATCCGTCTGGTCGAGAACAATACCGATCAGATCGAAGGGAAGATTGAAGGACAGGTAATCGTGATCCTGACAAAATATGTAAGAAAACAGGGAGTATAATCCCCCCGCAACAAATAGTAAATTTAAATATTTACATTTCCGCTGAAAGAATCTTAATTCAACTGAATGCAAACTGTTCCTTTTCGGGGAGTTTGCATTTAATTGGATGGTCTTCCCCAACATTCCATAATCTGACGCTAACCGAAAGTCCGTTGTTCTTTTCTCCCCCGCACCTTAAGCTTTCCAAAACATAAACGATTGACAATAATGCTGACAGAAGAAAACAATCAGGGCAATTTCTTTGTCATTAGAGTATATTATATTTTAATAAGAATCAACAGATTGGCGGGGAGCTGTTCATTTTCTGAAAAAGCACCTTCCAAAAGCACATCAGTTATTAATATTTAATGGCCAAAGAAATTAAAGCAATAAAATGTCCTAGCTGCGGCAGCACTTCAAAAACAGAAATAAAACCTGATTTTTTCCAGTGCACCAATTGCCAGACTACCTATTTTCTGGACGATAACGATGTGAATGTCAATTATAACCACAATTATAAGTATGACACCTCCAATATTCCTTCCGCACCTAAATCTATCAACAAGACAGTTAAAATCATTGCCATTGTTATCGGCGTTTTTTTTGGACTTTCGTTTATAATTAATATTATCGCTTCTATTTTTGCCAGCAGAAATCAATCAGCGCCTAATCAGGCCAGCGTTATTTCATCTTCTGTAGATGAAGCAGAACCAACCGGATACCGGGCAAGCAGATATAATTTCATACCATTCATTGCGTCAGATGGAAACATACCGGTTGTGCTTGGTGTGGAAGAAAGAGATTACAACGGAGATAGTGAAAAGGAAAAAGATGGTACATATGTTGTGTTCTATGATCCATTAAAAAAAAGAATCATTTCAGAAAACAAGATCGGAAACGAACGTACCAGTAGCAGTAACCTGAAATTTAAGACCTTCTCTGACGGCAACATTTATATGATTGCTGATAAAACTACACTTTACGTGGTAGACAAGATACACTTTAAACTTATCGAAGCAGGAAAGCAATTTTTCTCTGGGAGACAGGAACTTCAGGTTGGTGTAGCTACAATGGAATTTGTTTATGAAGACAATGGCGACGGCATGGTGATACTCACGAACGACGGGAAACAACTCTATTATTTCCCGTTGGTGCAGAAACTTTATACAGAGGACGCGTATTATGAGGCGCAGTGGGGCTTTGATAACCTGCTACCTGGCAGTAAGGAAAAAGCCTACCATGTGTTTACGAAAGCGAGCGATGATTACCCCAACGATAAGCTCCAGTTATTGAATATCCGTTATAAAGACAACGGAAAAGGACCTAAAAATATAGAAACCAGACCATCATGGGGAAAGGATTATGGCGGTTCAGGCATATTCACGGAGAGAGACCCCTATAAAAAGGTTTTATTTGATAGGTCATCCAAACTTAGGAGCAGGATTATAAGCTGGAAAGACGTTACCCCAGGCAGGCTTTATTTTTCACCGAAGGTGATATTTGATGACGAAAAGACATTGCTCATCACTTTCAAACCAGATGCAAATCCGCGAAGCACCTATAATCTGCAGCAGGTAAATGTAAATACGGGCAATGCAGAATGGACGGTACCCTCTCCCGAAGGTGCAGAAATCACGGGCATGGTTAAATACGCTTCTGGTTATGTTGCTGTCACCAGTAACGAGGAGATCATCATGTTGGATTTTAAAGGAAACCAGATCAGCATATACGATTTTGAAACCAAAGATTAAATGGCAAAAGAGATAAAGGCACTGAAGTGTCCACATTGTGGAAGTACTGCTAAAACGGAAATAAAGGATGGAATGTACCGCTGCAATAGCTGCCAGACTGAATATTACCTTGATGATGATGCAGTGAATATCATTTATCATCATAATTATACCACAGGTGCAGCAACTCCACCAAAGGCAGACCCTGTTAAAGCTAAGATTACCCTGGTTGCTATAGTAGTAGCGATCATTGTTCTTGGTTTATTGGCAACACTTGTTTTTACCAATAAAGTGTCTAACTATACACCACCAGAACCTACGTCTGCGCAAGAGAGCGGAGTAAAGGAAGAGGAATATAGTACCACCAGAACCAGGGCCTATTATCATTTATTTATCCATCCCGGTAAGGGAAACCCTATATTGGAAGTGATTGAAAACAGAACTTACAACGCAAAATCTGACAGTTCAAAAACCGGACATTATCTGACATTTTATGAAATGCCATCAATTAAAAGGGTAAAGGAAGAGAAAATTGATGAAGAAAACCAATACCGGATGTCTTCGATCAAAAACAAAAGGTTTTCAGATGGAAATATATATCTCATCAAAAAAGATAACACCTTACACAGGATAGATAAAAGTGAACTTAAACTCAACGAAATTGGCAAGCAACTGTTCAGTACACATCAGGAATTACAAATCGGTATTGCTTCACTGGATTTTTCCTCTAATGATGGAGACGCAATTAACATTTTGGCGAACGATGGTAAAGAGTGGGTTTACTATCCTATTATCAATAAACTCTATACTAAAAAATCTATATATAAGTTATCGCAGGGATTCAACCAGCTACTCCCTGGATGGAAGATAGATACCTATTACACGTTTACCAGCCTCAGCAGTACTTACCCCGATGCGAAACAGCAACTATTGAAGGTAAAATATAAAGATAACTATGGCGGACCTAAGCGCATGGTGATTAGTCCTTCCTGGCACGATAACTATGGAGGATCAGGTGTATTCTACAGTACTGACCCGCACAACAAGGAATTGATAGAAGATTATGCCATGGACGACGGTAGAATATTAAACTATAAAGATCTCACACCCGGGCGACTCTATTTTTCGCCCGGTGTACTAATTGGCAATTCTTCAACGTTGCTGATTACATTCCAGGCGAGCGCTGATAAAAAAAGCGCATATAAGGTGCAGCAATTAAATACCAGTAATGGTAGTGTAGTGTGGACCTCCTCACTTCCCGAAGGTTGTGAAGTTGACGAAATCATGAAAACAGAAACTGGGTTTATGGCAATTTCAGAAAATGATGAATTGATTCAAATGGATCAAAAAGGAAATATTAAAAACAATAAATTGATCAAATTATGGGATTAGGAGATTTTTTTAGACGGCAGCTGAGCATAGTCATAGAGTGGAAAGACCAGGATCCTGATATGCTTTTGTATAAATATCCCGCGCCAACCGACGAAATTAAAGACGCCAGTAAATTGATTGTTTCTCCAGGGCAAGGGTGTATCCTTGTATACGAGGGTAAAATCCTCGGAGTGCTGGATAAAGAGGGCTTATTTAACCTGGAGACAGAAAATGATCCATTCATTACTAACCTGATCAAGGTTAGGCTGCTTTTCGAAAGTGAGCATAAAATGCACATCTACTTCTACCGTAAAGCAGATATTGTAAACCAGGCGTGGGGTACACCCTCACCTATTAAGTATATGGACAGCGAATATAAAATTCCAGTCGAACTAGGAATGTTCGGCAACTACTCTATGCAGATCGTAGACCCAGTGTTGCTGTTTAAAGATATCATTGGCTCAAAATTTACCTATACAACTGCCGACGCCAAATCCTTGCTCCTTTCACGTTTGCCACAAACGCTGATTTCCCACCTCGCGCAAGCCAGGCTCTCCTATCTTGAAATTGATGCTGAACTGGGAAGATTAGCCGAAGGCTTAAAAGGGAACTTAAACGCTGAATTTTCTAATCTCGGCCTGCAACTTAAAGATTTCAAAATTCAGGGTACTGCTTTCGACAAAGATACCAGATACCGAATAGGTAAAATCGCAGATATTACAACTGATAACCGCGCGGCGGCCGAAGCAGGACTAAGTTATGTTGAAATTGAAAAACTGCGGGCACTACGCGACGCTGCTCGTAACGAAGGCGGTCTGGCCGGCGCGGGTCTTCAAATGGGATTTGGAATGGAAATGGGGAAGGTCCTTGAAGAAAAAAAAGATGAACTGACGGCATTTAACCCTAAGGCTGATCCTGTGTTGCAGCTTCAGAAGTTGAAACTCCTCCTTGATGAAGAAATTTTAACCCAACAGGAATTTGATGAAAAGAAAAAGGAGATATTAAGCCGGATGTAAAATCTGAAGGCACTCAATTCGTTACCCCGCAATAATAATTATATATTGCATCATGAGTAACATACCTTTTCAGGCGATAGATTGGTCGCAGGTGCCAAAAGTTGAATATAAAGGCGAGACTGGAATTGCCTATTGGCAAACCCTGCAGTTTGAAGGTTTAAGAGTACGGATGGTAGAGTATTCAGCAGGTTATATTGCAGATCATTGGTGCAAAAAGGGCCATATTGTACATTGCCTGGAAGGCGAATTTATCTCAGAACTGCAGGATGAGGCCGATTTCAAGCTGACTAAGGGTATGACCTACATTGTCTCTGATGAATTAAGTTCTCATCGTTCAGTTACGAAAGAAGGTGTTAAACTTATGATCATTGATGGTGACTTCCTCGCTGAAAGATAGGTAGACTTAATTGTCAATCACATTTATTGTGATTACCTCGCCCGCGTTTTTTAGCAGCAATTTGCTGTCTTTACCTAAATTCCGCAGGTGGAGTGTCTTTCCCGCTTTGTAGTAGCGCCCGGTAATTTTATTTAGCGCCTCTATTGCAGACATGTCTGCAATCCTGCTGTCCTTAAAGTCTATAATCACCTCAACAGGGTCTCCTTCAATATCAAATTTCTCTGTAAAAGCAGTTATTGAACCAAAAAAAAGCGGGCCATAAATCTCATAGTGTTTTACGCCGTTTTCATCCAAGTATTTTTTTGCCCTGATCCTTTTGGCACTTTCCCAGGCAAATACCAGGGCAGAAATTATAACACCAATTAGCACCGCAAGTGCCAGGTTATGCAACCATACGGTAATCCCTGCAACTGCAATACCAACAAATACATCTTGTTTTGGCATCTTATTGATGATCTTAAAGCTTACCCATTCAAATGTTCCTACCGCAACCATAATCATTACACCTGTTAATGCGGCCATTGGAACGCGCTCTATAATGGGTGCCCCAAACAGAATAATAACAAGGATGGTTAAAGAAGCAATAATACCAGAAAGCCTGGCCCGGGCACCTGCATTTAAATTGACGAACGTTTGCGCAATCATAGGACAGCCGCCCATTCCAAAGAAAAATCCGTTCAGGATGTTTGCACTTCCCTGCGCAATACATTCCCTGTTACTATCACCCCTGCTCGAAGTAATTTCATCCACAAGGTTGAGGGTAAGTAGTCCTTCAGTAAGGCCTACCCCTGCCATAATCAGCGCATACGGAAAAATAATTTGGAGGGTGTCCATAGTAAATGGAATCTGCGGAATATGGAAAGGCGGAAAACCACCGCTTACCGAAGCAATGTCCCTCACTGTTTTGGTATCAATATGAAACCCAAGAACAACCAGGAAGACCACAATAATTGCAACTAGCGAAGGAGGAACAGCTTTTGTAAATCTGGGTAAAATCAAAACGATAGTAATAGTTAAAGCCACCAGCCCAGCCATTATCACTAATGGAGTTCCCGTTAACCAGGTGAGCTGTCCATTTACTACAGCTTTAAACTGCTCCAGTTGCGCCATAAAAATTATGACTGCCAGTCCGTTCACAAATCCGTACATTACTGGTTGCGGAACTAGCCTGATAAACTTACCAAGCTTAAAAAGCCCTACTATAATTTGGATCACACCTCCCAACGCAACGGCAGCAAAAACATATTCAATGCCATACGATTTCATCAGCGCTATCAATACTACAACTACTGCCCCTGCACCTCCGGAGATCAATCCCGGCCTGCCACCAAAAATTGAAGTAACCAAACCCATTATAAAAGCAGCATACAAGCCAACCAGAGGGGGAAATCCCGCTAATATCGCAAACGAAAGTGATTCAGGCATCATTGTCATTGCCACCGTCAGGCCTGCGAGTATTTCAGTTTTGTAATCGACCTTTTGCGAAAAGTCAAAAAAGGGTTTGGTGGTCAACATTTTGCAAACATACAAATAAATGAAACATCTATTTACTTAAAGCTTTTATTGAACTCCATAAAATAGACAAGTCTGTACGATAAGAAATGGAATTGATATATAATAGGTCATACTTGAGTTTTTGCCTTTCCTGAGCTACGGTATTAGTGTATCCCTGCCTCACCTGTGCAAGCCCTGTGATCCCAGGACGGATCCTGTGCCGTAAATAATAATCGGGAATTCCGTTTTCGTATTGCTGCAAGAAATTTACTGGGACCGGCCTGGGGCCAATCAAGCTCATATCCCCTTTCAGCACGTTGAATAGCTGCGGCAATTCATCGATTCTAAATTTTCTGATCAACCTGCCAACACGCGTTACCCGCTGGTCTGACTTCAGTGTAAGAAAAGAGGCATCTGCATTATAATACATGCTGCGGAACTTATACATTTTAAATAGGTGTTGATCTTTGCCAGGACGCATTTGCGAGAACAAAATGCTTCCTGGTGAATCCAGTTTTATCAAAATGCAGGTAATTAAAGCAATCAGAACAAACATTGGCATCAATAGGATTACCAGAAAAACTTCAATCCATCTACGCTGTGCGAGGTAACTAAAGTTGACAGGACGCTCTGCTCTAACCATATTTTTGGAAATTAACACCATTCACGCGCGCGCGGTCATTTAATATTTCCTTTATCGATGAGAATTCAAAATCCTGAAGCAATAGGTCCATTTTCCCCATGGTAGATGACAGATTAGTGTAATGCCGGAGACCTTTCAAGACAGGCAGTTTTACACGTGGCATATTCACGTCTATCTCCCAGGGATGTATATAGAAAATAAAATTTCTACCCGAGTCTACCACCTGCCTTACCAACATTTTATAAATTGGATAGGGTAAAAATCGCAGGTAGGCGCCACCGCTACAGGGAATATTCTGCCCATAAAGAACGGCACATGACAATGGGACTTCCACTACTGCTTCATTCATTTGATGTATAGCTAACGGTGCATTGGCCATACCATAATCCGGATGCACACCTGTGGGGTAAATTGATGAATCATATGTAAACCCGTTGTTTTTTAGTACATCCAGTGCCCACAAAGTAGACTTTACAACTGTAAATGCAGGTGCCCTGAAACCTGTTGGTAAAATACCTGAAGCGGAATAGATTGAATTCACGGATTTTCGTAGGTCATCTTCAAACTGATTTCGTGTCATTCCGGTTAGTAGTTCATGCGCATACCCATGAGAGGCAATTTCATGTCCCTCCCTTGCAATAATCTGGATGAGTTCGGGATAGCGGTCGGCGATCCATCCCAGCACGAAAAATGTTGCCTTGCATTTATGTTTGCCCAGTAACTGAAGAATATCCATTGTTGGTTTTACAACCCGCCCTGGCAAAGTATCCCAGTCTTCGTTATTAATAGTTCCTTTTAAATTATGCGAGCAAAACCAATCTTCAAGGTCAACTGTAAAGGCATTTTTCATAACACTTCAATGGAACGAGTATCTTTTTGGTGCTCAGCAATAATAAGGTCTACCGCATCCTGCCAGGATAACTCTGGTTTCCAGTTAATGTATCGAAAAATTTTGTCCAGAGAGGGCAACCTGCTATAGATCTCTGACTTGCCGTTTCTTTCAGCTGGCATTGACTGGTAACTTATTTCAGACGTGCAAATACTTTTATGCATTATATACGATGCCAGCTCACTTATAGTAATAGCTTTATCATTGCCAATATTGAATATATTACCCCAGGTATCCGTCGCACTGATTAAACCAATAATCGCCCTTATTACATCGTCTATATAACAAAAGCTTCTACGTTGCGAACCGTCATTATACAGCACCAGTGGTTTTCCTGAAAGTGCCGCGTCAATGAAGGTCGGGATTACCATACCAAATTCACTCCGTTGGTTTTCACCAATAACATTAAAAAAACGCGCCACAATCACTGGAACATTTTTCAATTGATGAAAATTTAAACAATGAATTTCACCGGTTAGTTTAGATATAACATAGGAACTTCGACCTTTATCTGTAGAGGTAACACTCAGCGTGTCAGTTTCTGATAAAGAAGTGTTATCAGACTGACCATAAACTTCCGAAGTACTTGCATAAAAAACTTTACAGCCTTTTCGAAAAGCAATATCCAGCACTGCAGAAGTGCCGTCTAAATTATTACTCAGTGTTTCATGAGAGTCGACGCAAACTTTTTTAACCCCCACAGTAGCGGCAAGATGAATAATGACATCATCTTTAAAAGCTACCTGCTCCCAGGCTTTCTGATTTCTGATGTCACTTATTATAATTGTTAAATTAGGGTTATCCTGAATTGTATTCAAATTTTCAAGCGAACCTGTTGAAAGGTCGTCAATAGCGACTACCTCATAATTAAGTTGAAGCAATTTTGCTGATAAATGGGAGCCAATAAAGCCAGCTGCACCAGTGATTATAATTTTCATTAGAGGCGTAAATAAATATGAGAGATAATATGTGTTAACAACAATTATAACCATTTTTTTATTATAAAAACAAATAATTTTAATACAAAACAATATTTATATCATAATAAGGTATTATAATAACTAAAACGTAGACAAACAACCTCTATCCCTCCCCTAATCAGGTATTATTTTCCTCATAAAATCTCGCAGCACCTATTTTTCACTCAAGCTCATTCATGGACGTTAAATTTGTTGCGTAAAATATTACGATCACGGCGGTCACTAAACATATATATTGGCGCGAGTTTTGTTTATGCTGGAACATATGACCAAAATCGCGCTCTTATTTATACTGCTCCTATTTACGATCGGTGCCAATGCACAAAATGCTGGAAATGCAATGTCTGTGAACAACGAGGTCCGCGACACTGCGATAAAGACGGATTTGATTGATATTGCAAAAAATTTATTCAACCTTAAGAGACCAAGAACCAAACCTGGTGATAAGAAAGTATTCTTTTCATTGTTGCCAATTGGTGGTAACGTACCTGGAGGCGGACGTGCATTGATTACTTCAACAAGTGCCGGTTTCTACCTCGGTGATAGAAAAACAACCTATGTTTCAAATGTAACCTTCACTCCATACTGGAACCTGAAGAGCCGTTTTGGATTGCCCTTGCGTTCCAGCCTTTGGTTGGAAAACAATGAATGGGTAATACAGGGTGACACCCGTTTCCTATTTTATCCTCAAACCACCTGGGGTATTGGCAGCGGACAGGAAGATCAAAGTGTATTGGTAAACTATAAATACATCAGGTTTTATCAAACTGCAATGAAACGTATCAAACCGTATTTGTATGCTGGTTTAGGTTATAACCTGGATTATTTCATCAACGTGAGGGCATCTTCACCTGGTCTGTACGAATTTACAGGATATCCTATCGGAACCGGAACGGGTGAGAATTCTTTTTCATCAGGCGTTTCTTTAAATCTTCTATATGATACAAGAAACAGTTCCATTACTCCAATGCCTGGCTCCTACCTCAATGTTTCTCTTCGGGAAAACCCTGGGTTCCTGGGCAGTAAAACTGATTGGCAATCAGTGTATATAGATGCGCGGAAATATATCGCCTTTAATACAAAACCTCATCAACAAAATACCTTGGCCTTGTGGTCGTATCTCTGGACAGGACTTAGCAATAATATACCATATCTGAACCTTCCTAGTATTGGCTGGGACCCATTTAATAAATCTGGCCGCGGAATTGACCAAAACAGGTATCGCGGTAAAGGGCTGTTTTATGTAGAAAGTGAATACCGGAGGGACATTACGAACAATGGCTTATTTGGTTTTGTGGTTTTCGCCAACGCGACATCCGTGACTGAACAGGCCGATAACAAATTTAAAAAGCTGCATCCGGCAGTTGGTACTGGTTTGAGGATTAAATTTAATAAAACCTCTAACACCAATATTGCGATAGATTATGGTGTAAGTAAGGGATATTCTGGCTTTGCCATTAATCTTGGTGAAGCGTTCTAAAATGGTTTAAGGCTGCTTATTTGCGGTGACCATTACAGTATAATTACCACTACCTGCTATGGTTTGATAGATATATTCTGGCGAAACATAGTAGGTACTGATTTGATTTGCTTCAATGTCCTGTACTTCCTTTCGTTCTGCACCATCATTTTTAATTTCAGCAAGCATCAGGTTGTATTGTTCCTTCCCTGTCAATTGATAATAAAGCTGATTAATTATTCCATTGTCTGCATGTATCCTGAACCAGGCCAGTGCTTTTACCTGCTCCGCTTTGAGCGTTCCAAATGAAAATGTTTGATACAACTGGTTATTTTGCTTTCCAGATAATTCCGGATGTGCTCTCCAACCTTTTTTTACTAAGCTATCTGAAATAAAAACAACCGGTTTGCCGATGAATGATTTAAGTCTGCTTAATTCAAGATGCTGACTAAAAACCGATAAGCTAAAAAAACACAAGCATAACGCTATCAAATACTTCATTCTTTAGGATTTCAGCAAAGGTAGCAAAATGTAAAATACTGAGCCTTTATTGATTTTACTTTTCACTCCCATTGTACCCTTGTGGTTTTTTACAATCTCCATCGAGATATAAAGTCCCATACCAAGTCCGCTTGCCATAAAATTTTTATCATCAACCCGGTAAAATCTTTCAAAGATTTTTTCCTGTTGTTCCGGCGATAAGCCAATTCCAAAATCAGTAACAGAGATTTTTACATTATCGTCTTCCCTTTCCACAGATAGTATTACGTCCTTGTGCAGGGGGGAATATTTCACTGCATTATTGATTAGGTTCATCAACACCTGTTCCAACCGTTCTGTATTCCCGGTTATCCATAAATCTGTTGAGGGGTAATAAATGATATTGTACTCTGGGAACATGTGCCCTGCATTTTCGGCACATACAGAAAGCAGTTCGCTTATACTTAGAGCAGACTGACTGAAATGCAATTTACCTGCCTGTATCTTACTTACATCCAGCAGGTCGTTAACCAGGTTCTGTAGTTTACCAAGTGACCCCTCTGCTTTGGAAACAAAACTTTTCACCTGCTGTGGCACTACCTCCTTACGGTAGTTGGTGATCAGTTGTAAGTATGCTTTTAAACTGGTGAGCGGTGTTTTAAGTTCATGGCTCGCTATGCCAATAAACTCGTCCTTTTTTTCTATAGCCTTGCGCTGATCGTCAATATCCGTAGCCGTACCTACCCAAAAAATCAATTCTCCGTCCTCATTTTTGAGCGGGATACTTCGGTTCAGGTGCCATCGATAAACACCATCATTCCGTTTATAGCGGTTTTCTATTTCAAAAATACTGCTGGTTTGCAGGCTGTGGCTAAATTTTTCCATCGTTAGCGGAAGGTCATCCGGATGAATAACGTTCGTCCAGGCCTGCTCAAATGTTTCAGCGAAAGACAGGCCGGTATAATCGTACCAGCGCTGATTGAAGAAGTTAAACTGCCCCCCGGGAAGGTTTGTCCATGTAATCTGAGGTATATTATTTGCCATCAACACAAAGTGTTCCCTGCTTACTGAGAGATCTTTGGTTCGTTCAAGCACTGTATCTTCGAGTTCATTATTTAGCTGTACTGCCTTATGTCTTGCTTCTTCCAGCTGATCGTTTTTAGACTTTAGAACCCGCTGTGTTTCCTTTTGGAGACTTAAATCTGTGATGAGAATACTTAGCGCGGTGCCTTCGTCCAGATTGAGACTGGTAAGCGACAGCAGTACCGGCACCGGGGGACAACCATCGTATTTTAACGTCTCTTCCGTTTTATAGTCCGCAGTATCTGCACTGGCGATTACCTCATTTAGCTTATCAGAAATGGGACCGTCGATAAACTCGCTGAATAGTTTTCCAATAACTTTATCGAGGGGTATGCCTACCATTTCGGCAAACCGTGAATTGCTGTAAAGTATTATGCCTTTTTTATTTAGGGTAATCGCCCCTTCCCCCATTTTCTCAATCAGCATTCTATAAGTCTGATCGGCTGTTTTAAGTGTATATAATTGATGTCCTTCATCAGAATGCACTACAAATGCATCCACCATCCCTGTTCGGATAGCTTCTATAGTATCTGTAGCTTCTTCCAGCTGCAAACGCAGTTCGTACAATTCGGCCTCCAGTTGTGCAGGTGTTTTCTGTTGATCCATAGCTAATATTTGTCTGTTATGCCCAGGCCGCGGAGTACTTTGTTAGTGTCAGACATATCACCAACCAATCTTCTTTCAGGGGCGGGCCCCCTTTTTATCAATGTAGGCAGTGCTATAATCTGTTCGCGTTGCGCTACTTCGGGAAGTTGATAAACATCAATAATTTTCAGCTCATAATTTCCGCTCAGGTACTCTTCACAAATAGATTTAATATTGTTTATTGCTCTGACAGAGTTAGGCGAAGCGCCGGTGATAAAAAGGCTGAGCTGATAGACTGATGGATTTTCCAATTAGTTTGCTTTTAAGGGTACAATGTTTAACCCAACAAGAACTTTCTCCTCATTGCTCAAATCTCCGATAATTTTCCGTATTGGCACAGGAACTTTTCTTACCAGCGTAGGCACAGCAAATATCTGATCGCCCTCCGCAAGTTGTGGCTGTAGCAGTAAATCAATAACTTCTATCTTGTATTTCCCCTGTAAATGTTCTTCACAGTATTTATTCAGGTTTCTTAATGCACTGACGGATTTAGGTGTCTGGCCCGCAATGTAGAGCCTTAACTCCCATGTTTGTTCTGGTGTACTCATTTTATTTTTTTTTACCCCTGGTGTTTGTTGGCTGGCTTTTATCACCACCTTTATTTTTTTCCACCCCTTTGCGTTTTTCTACCATTTCCCTTAGCGTTTTTTGCATGATCTCATTTTTAAGTTCCTCTTCGTAATACACTTTGTTGAGTTCTTCTTCAACTGACTCGAATTCACTTTGCAAACTGGAAATTTTAGCTTCCAAAACCTTGCGTTTTCTTAAAATTTCACGGTCTTTCCTGCTTACCGCCTGCCCATGCAACGCGGCGCCTGTCTGTTCACGCAATATATGGGTTTCCCTTGCAGAGCCGGTTAAAACACCATCTGGCCCAAGGTATACATCCACCAGGTCTAATCCCTTACTGGTAATTATAAATTCCCTCACCTGATTTGAATGCCCCATACCCCGTGATTTCATCACATACATCCCTCTGTTCCGTTCACCGTTCGACTCAATATCCCTGATCAGCAGCCATGCATCAACCAACGAAGAAATTCCTTCATCAGTTTGTTCGTTAAATATATTGTTTAAAGCCAACGCAGTAAACATCACTGTAATTCTCTCGTTCTGAAGAAAGTCTACCAACCTGATAAGCATGGCTTTAACTTCACTGACTGAACCCACAGTAATCAGGTTGGTAATAGGGTCAAGAATAACCACATCAGGACGGAACTTTTTAATTTTCTTATGTATGGCCACCAGGTGCATCTCCAAACCGTACATAGTGGGCCTTGAAGCATGAAATTCCAGAAGCCCCTCTTTAATATGTTTTGAAAGATCCATTCCAACAGATGCCATATTTCTCTGGATCTGCAGCGGAGATTCTTCAAAAGCAAAATAGATGCACTTTTTATTTTCAAGGCAGGCTGAATTAGCAAATGACGCAGCAATACTCGTTTTACCCGTTCCTGCTGTCCCTGAGACCAGCACACTGCTTCCTTTAAAAAAGCCATCGCCTCCCAGCATATCGTCCAGACTGGGTATTCCCGATGAAATGGTTTCGGAAGATACGTCAATATTCAGTTCAAGTGAAGTCACAGGAAGGACTGAAATACCATCCTCATCAATTAAAAACGGATACTCATTGGTGCCATGCATAGAGCCCCTGTACTTAACTACACGCAGTAACCTGGTAGAGATCTGATTGGTAATCCGGTGATCCAGTAAAATGACACAGTCTGAAACGTATTCTTCCAGTCCCTGACGGGTCAGTGAGCTTTCGCCCCTTTCTCCAGTAATAATTGCAGTTACGCCTTTATCCTTTAACCACTGGAAAAGCCTGCGCAATTCAGAACGCAGAATACTATCGTTTGATAAACCAGAAAATAAGTTCTCTATCGTATCTAATACTACACGCTTCGCGCCTATACTATCAATAGCATATCCAAGTCGTATAAATAATCCGTCCAGGTCATACTCACCTGTTTCTTCAATTTCGCTACGTTCGATATGTACATGATCCACTTTTACCATTTTATCTGCTACAAGCTGATTCAGGTCGAACCCGAGAGATGCAACGTTCATTGCCAACTCCTCTGCTTTCTCTTCGAAAGCCATAAATACACCTGGTTCATTGAATTCAAGTGCACCCCTGATGATGTACTCAATGGACATCAGCGTTTTACCACATCCTGCACTGCCACAAATTAGCGTTGGCCTGCCAAGGGGCAGCCCGCCTTTAGTAATTTCGTCCAGACCGCTAATACCTGTCGGTGACTTTTGAAGTTGCCCGGCAGCAGTGGCCTGGATAGTTCTAGCTTGTTTTTTAGTCATTATATCAACTCAGAATTGGTAAAACTATAAATGTTTTGCGATTTTCAGCATACAAAAAGCCGACCAATTGTAGGTTATTCCTGTCAGATCGCTATTTAATTGAAAAATAAGTCCGTTAAATGTATATTTGTACATGGCAGATTTGAGAACAGAATTTACGGTATTATTTGAAGGCGAAGTCATAGCAGTGGTAGTTACTGAAAAAGAAGACGGTGAAGAAACGTTTTATTTAGCTGAAATTGAAGGCCATGAACCATTTGAAATATTCCTTTCGGAAGAAGATATGTGGGTGACCAATGATGAGGTATCACTTGATGAAGACCTGATCTTTCTGATCGGCGACAAATTTGAAAGCCTCCAGCCTTAATTTGCCTTTTCTTTATCTTTATCCCTCTTCCCTACCAGTTTAAATTTAATTTTTCCATCTTCTCCATCCAGGGCCTGGATGTGAACCACTATACCTTTCATCCTTCTTTCCCTGATTTCTTTTTTATCGGTGATGTCGTCATCCTTTTTAGGGTTTCTCAATGGGACATCCAATAATATATTGGTACCCTTGCCCATAGAGTATATGCCTTCAAGATCCATATTAAGCACACTGGAGTTAATTTTCATGGGGTTGATTGTCACCTTCTCTCCCCTGATATCAAATTTTCCGTTGAGGTTATCAAAGGTAATATTGTTCAGGTCCCTGAAAGGAAAGGCAAACTTACCAACCTTTTGTATAGCGTCAAAGTTTACCAGCGCACCGTTTTTCAGATCGAATATTATATTTCCATTCATAGAGCCAGGGATAATTTTACCTGCAGCGGTGATATTACCTGTTACGTTGGTCCTCGTAAAGAAATTGCCTTTAAGATTTTGATAGGTTGGTGTATTCAGACCGAAGTTATTAAAGGAATAGAAGAAGTTCCTGATATTCACGTTTGACACCACTGTATTGATGGCAAACCTGTTCAGTTTACCAATCTGTGTTACACCTCCGTTTAATTTGATACTTCCTCCAGCATGTTTCATACTGGCATTTTTTACGCTCAGGCCAGCATCATCCAAAAAGATATCAGCAGTTGCGTCAGTGCCTAAAAACTTATTATAATAAACCTTATCAACCCTAAGGTTAATCTCGGCCTTCCCTTTATCAAGCATTTCATTCAGCTTACTGGCGGAAGTAGTGTTTTTACCCTTTGATTTTGCCGGGGCCCTTCTTGTCCTTGAACTCAGGAAGCCTAAAAACTCACCGAGGTAAATTTGCGGACTGCGCATCTGCCAGTTGATCAGGATCTTTTCTGGCGCGTTATAATACAGGTTTAGAAAGTTTTTGATCCCCCCTTCCATATATACTATACTCTTCCCGCTTTGCAGCCTGATATCTTTGATCAGCAGGTCGGATTTTTGAAAATCGAGGGTGATTGAAGTATTCTTAAATTTGATATTCCTGGGTACATAGTTAACATCTGCATTTTTAACACTGACCAGTCCGGTGATTACTGGTTTATTCAATTTAAAATCTACCATATCTGCCTGGTAATGCAATTCAAGGTCGGCGGTTCCCTTGCTAAACTTAAGCATGTCATCACCAATTACCTCATTTAACTTTGATACGTCAAATTTAGACCTGAAAGTTCCCATTGCGATAGGATTATCAAAATTATGGATAAACGCAGTATCAATGGTAAAAGGTATTTCCTGATAGTTGCCAGAGAATCGATAAAGTTTCACCGCTGAGTTTGCATCGGTAAAACCCTTGCCGTTTATAAAGTTGTTAGTGTAAACCCCAGAAAAATTACAATCATCTATTATACCACCCGGACTGCTTAACCGATTTGCCTTCACGGACGCATTAACCAGAATAGAGGGATCGCCGCCTGCACCCATGTTCCCATGGATGATTGCTTTTACTGCTATAGGATTGTCGAGATTAAACATGTTAAGCCTCGAAGCAATATTTGGTGCAAGCAAAGCTGAAGCATTTTTCCATAGAATTTTGCGCGCTTCGACGGTAATTGAAAAATCTACCGGATCCTGTGCGATCGCAAATTTAGCGCCTATGATAAAAGGATCCTCACCTATGTTCAAGGTATTGGGTTTAACCTCAATGAGGCCCCTGGCTTCATTATATGAAATATCCATATGCCCCTGTAATAACTTGTCCTTAATAAAACTTCCCCTTTTTGTATTAAAAGCCAGGCTCCGCACCAGGGTTTTAAGGTTTACATCAGCGTTCCAGCCAGAGGAAGGATAATCTACCTTTCCATCAAAATCCTGAACAGCAAAAAGGAAAAGCTTATTTCCTTTTCTATTGTCCATGATGAAACGTACGGCATTGAGATCGAACCTTCTTATTTCTGCTGGTGACGTACTTTCTTCGGTAGAAGCAGGTTCCTTAGTTTTCTTTTTGAAAACAGAAGTATTACTATATCCGCTGCTATCGGTGTAAAGGTACACCTCGGCATCATTTATGGATATTCTTCTGATTTCTATTGTTCCTCGTAAAAGTGCCATCGCATTTACTGCTATATCAAAGTTCTTCGCTGTCAGCAATGAATGATGATGCACCTTCCAAAGGCTATCCCTTATTTCAACATTTTTTAGGGATACAGATACGCCAGGAAATCCCCGCAGAAAGGTAGGCTCCATCGCGCCAACTGTCACACTGCCATTGATATTTTTATTGAGCTCCGTGTTAATCGAAACCAATAGTTCTTTTTTGTTTACATTCACATAGACTGCAAGCCCTATAAATATCACAATAACCAATAAAATAAGTGCTGAAAAGATCTGAATGGTGCGTTTTAACCAGAGAGGCATAGAAGTTGATTTGATAGTAAACATTTAAATACGCTATTTGTTTAGAGGTAGATTTGTTCCCGCAAATTGATTATTTTAGTACCAACAAATTCACACACATATGAGCACTCAAAATCTGTTTACCAAAAGAACGTTTACGTTCATATTTACAGTGGCATGCGTTCCCCTGCTTTGTCTTATAACAATCCTGCCAACTTATGCGCAGACGAAGGGAACAACAAAAGTTCCGTTCAAAAAAGACCGATTTAACCGGATATTTTTACCGGCGAAAATTGATCAGGATACGGTTTCCCTTTTGTTTGGAACCTACTCAAAAACGTTGCGCCTAACCCCCTATTTTTTAGAAACGCAAAGTTTATACCCAGGCTGGGGACGGTTGACTACTGTTGACACCAAAGGAAAAAGACATAGTAAAACGCTATTCTATCTTCCTAAGCTACAGATAGGAAGCGTTAAATTCCGGAACGAGGAAACCGTTGTAAACCAGGCGTTTCCTGATTCGGTGGCTACCGGATCTATTGGCACATTAATGGTCTACCAGTACAACTGGAAAATTGATAATGACAGGAATGAAATGACCATATCTAAAGCTCCATTTGCCGCTGAGCGCACTTTTACCACCATCAGCTACAAAAATAATAATTACCCAACAGCTGTGGTGAATATAGGAAAAATCAATTCGGAATTTGTACTGGATTTAGGTTCAGGAGCAGGATTTCAGGTCAGTAGCCGCACCGCACTTGGACGCGCTATAATTGAAGACCTCAACCTTGAGCCATCCAGAGTAGTCACTTCAAATATCCATACCAGCAAATCTGTAGATACTATTTATGAAGTGGTGGTACCTTCCCTTGTATTTAATGGTATCACTTTAAAAGATCAAAAGATTACGATCAGTTCCGAAGCGCCGCACAATACAATCGGAACCGGCTTTCTGGGAAACTATAATGTGATTATGAATAATTCAAAAAAGAGGAAAGTAGAAAGTGCTATCATTCTTGAAAAACGACTGGTAGATTAACCTTGCCAGGGGAGAGCGCAATTTTAAAGATCTGTTAAATGCAAAAAGCAACTCAAATGAGCTGCTTTTTGCATTTAACAGATCTGGTACGCTTAAAACAGGAACTTGGTACTCAGAAAATTAGAACTGTTGCTTTCTACAATCGTATTCAGCAATTCTTTATTTGTTTCGTTTAGTTTTGTTGCGACCAGCGAGCGTATAGAAAACGAACGCAAGGCATCTACTACAGAGAGCGTTCCTTCTGCACTATCTTTTCGTCCTGTGAACGGAAAAACGTCGGGCCCGCGCTGACACTGACAGTTGATGTTTACACGGCTCACCTGGTTCACCAGGGGATCAATAAGCCTTGCAATTTCATCATCGTTATTGCTGAAAATACTTACCTGTTGTCCGTGGGTAGATTCGATCAAATACTCTATCGTTTCTTCAACATCATCAAAGGGTACTACAGGGATAACCGGCCCAAATTGTTCTTCTTCCCATAACTTCATTTCTTTGGTGACAGGATAAACTATTGCAGGATAAAAGAACGTTTCATTGCTCATACCTCCATTTTCATTTACTACCCGTGCGCCTTTAGCAATGGCATCATCTACACATGCTTTGAGATAAGCTGGTTTGTCTGCTTCTGGCAATGGAGTCAGAGAAACACCGTCCTCCCAGGGCATACCGTATTTCAGCTTAGACACCGCTTCAGCAAAAAGCTCAAGAAAAGCATCAGCAAGGCTACGGTGTACAAAAACAATCTTGAGTGCAGTGCAGCGCTGTCCATTGAAAGACAATGAACCCAGCAGTGTTTCCTGTACTGCTAGTTTCAAATCCGCATGAGCAGTAATAATTGCGGCATTTTTGGCATCAAGCCCAAGGATAGCGCGCAACCTGTTTACTTTTGGATGTAGCTTTTTTAGTTCATTGGCCACCTTACTAGAACCAATTAGTGTAAGCACATTTATTTTGCCTGACTGCATCAGTCCTGGTATGATCTTGTTACCACGGCCATATATTGTATTCACCACTCCTTTAGGAAAACAATCCCTGAAAGCTTCCAATAAAGGATAATGTAACAAGGTACCATGTTTAGGTGGTTTGAACAATAACGTGTTCCCCATTATCAAGGCAGGGATTAAAGTGGTGAAGGTTTCGTTTAAAGGATAATTAAATGGCCCCATACACAATACCACGCCCAGGGGTGATCGTCTGATCTGGGCCACAATACCTTGTTCAATACTGAATTTGGACGACTGCCTGTCCAGATCTTTTAGTGAGTCAATGGTAGCGTAAATATACTCTACCGTCCGGTCAAACTCCTTTACCGAGTCGGCGTGCGACTTTCCAATCTCCCACATCAGTAATTTGACAACTTCATCCTTCTTCTGGATGATACGCTGCGTAAACTTATCAACACACCCAATGCGATCGGCCACACTCATTGTAGGCCATTCGCCGCGCCCGTTATTGTAGGCAGCTACTGCTGCATCCAGGGCTTCAAAACTTTCTTTTTCCGTACAAAGCGGATAGGTACCAATTAATTTTCGTTTAAGGCCTTCGGCTGTTTGTATACAGACAGGAGAAAGTACAGTATGTACTTCACCCTTCCAGGGTAGCATCTCACCATTGCTTAAATATTCGCGCTGGTGAAGTTCTTCGGCTAGTCTGTATTTTTCAGGAATCTGGCTTTCTTCAACAAAAATTGAGGATAAATCGATTGATGACATGAGAAAACTGCGTTATATAATTAGAGATAAATTCTTATAAATCAGTAATAGGTGTGTATTTAGGTACCAGCATTTTCATTACAATCCAGGCTACGAGGTATGCTACTGCACAAATTGCAAACATAATGGTGTATCCGGTTTGGGTATGTCCAAGTGATTTGTAATAATCAAATAACGCACCTCCTAATTTCGAGATAACCACACCGCCAATGCCACCGGCCATACCGCCAATACCAATCACACTTCCGATCGTTTTTTTAGGAAACATATCAGAAACAGTGGTAAAAATATTTGCAGACCATGCCTGGTGTGCCGAAGTACCAATTCCGATCAGGACTACAGGAATCCAGAATGTAAAGTGGCCTAACGGTTGCGCGGCAAGCACAACTAAAGGGATCAGCGCAATTACAAACATGGCTTTCATCCTTGCATCATATGGTGTTAATCCTTTTTTCATATAGTACACCGGGAACCATCCTCCGCCAACACTTCCTATCATGGTCATACTATATAGCACCATTAAAGGGACCATAATTGTAGTTCCTTCCATATTATATTGAACTTTCAGGTACGATGGTAACCAGAACAGGAAAAACCACCAGACACCATCAGTCATAAATTTACCAAAAACAAATGCCCAGGTTTGTTTATAACCCAATAATTTAAACCAGGAAACTTTTTCTGCATCTTCAACTTCAGCTATACCGTCATGGCTAATCTTGTCGCTGTTGATGTAATCCAGTTCAGACTGAGTGATATTTTTTTGATTTTCAGGTTTATCATAAAAAATGAACCAGAAGAACAGCCATATCAGGCCGACAGCACCCACAATGATAAAGGTACTTTCCCATCCCCATTTTTCAGCAATCCATGGAACGGTAAGTGGTGCCAGTACAGCACCAATATTTGCACCTGAATTAAAAATACCAGTAGCAAAAGCACGTTCCTTTTTAGGAAAGTACTCAGCAGTAGCTTTAATAGCCGCAGGGAAGTTTCCGGATTCACCAAATCCCAGTACGGCCCTTGAGGCAATAAAACCTAATACAGAAACGGGGATCAACCCTAATCCGGCCCATGCAAGAATAGATGAAAGTCCTTCTCCGATTGGAATAGAAACAGCGTGCATACATGAACCGAGCGACCAAACAATTAAAGCTATTGCATAGCCCCATTTGGTACCCAGTTTGTCTACGATCCTGCCTGCGAAAAGCATCGAAAGAGCATATATAAACTGAAATGCCGAAGTAATATTCGCATAATCGCTGTTTGTCCAGTTAAATTCTTTCTCCAGCATCGGGTGCAGGAGACTCAATACTTGCCGATCTAGATAATTGACAGTAGTGGCAAAAAACAATAGCGCGCAGATTGTCCAGCGGTAATTGCTCATCTTATTTTCTTTCATCAGATTATATTTGTTTGGTATCGGTTATGAAACGTGCATGAGCTTGTCCTGCCCTGCCGGGATCGGTAAGATCATGCAGCTTTCATTGTATATATTTGGTTGAGGATTGTTAAAAATCCTGCTGAGTTGAATCATTAACTCAGTCTGGTTTCGCTAATAATACTAAATGTTTTCTCAGTTAAGCTGAATAAGGTATCATAATCTTTGTTCTTCAGAATATCTTTACTGATGAGTTTACTACCCATTCCGACACCACAAACACCAGACTTAAACCAGCTGCTGATATTTGCCGCTTCTATTTCAACGCCACCTGTAGGGATAAACAATTGCCCCGGGAAAAGATCTTTAATAGCAGACATGAATGCCGGGCCTAAAAGGTTTGCAGGGAATAGTTTGATCAACCCTGCACCGTTCTGCGAAGCCAGGTTTATTTCTGTAGGCGAGAAACATCCTGGTATCCACAATAAGCCCGCCTCGTGAACCAACTTGCCAATTTCAAGATCAACAACAGGACAAACGATAAAATGTGCTCCGGCATCAATGAAATCCGAAGCTTGTTTAGTATTTTTAATCGTGCCAATCCCCACATGTAAGTCGGGCATTTCAGTTTCGGCTGCTTTTACCAGCACTTTAAAATTGTCCAATGCCTCCGGCCCGCGGTTGGTGTATTCAATTACACGCACACCCGCACGATAAAGTGTACGCACGATATCCAGACTTACATCCGCATCTTCATAAAAGAACAAAGGCAGCAGTGCCTGTTCCGTAATAACTTTTAAAGTATCTTCTTTAGTCTTCATATTGTTGAACTACTTGTTTAATATCTTCTAATCTGGTGGTATTGAAATCGCTTTCCGTAAAAAGCTTCGCGAAGGCAGCTGCTGTAGCGAAATCTACAACTTCCTGAGGGGCAAGCTCCTTGTAAAACCCATAAATCAGACCAGCCATAAAACAGTCCCCGCTACCTACCTTACCAGCAATCTGTTCGGCTTTATATTCTTTAGAAATAAAGAGTTCATCATTGCTGTACAAGGTAGTATAATATTGTATACCGGCGCCGTGGTCAAAACGAAATGTGTTGGCTACATATTTACATTTTGGAAATTGCTCTATAATAGCTTTAGAGCTGATCTGGGATTGCTGCAGGTAAGCACTTTTCTCATGCTCTTCTACCAGCGTTTCAGAAACAGGTATACCCAGCATTTTTTCTGCTGCCCATACGTTGCCCATCACCAAATCACAATAGTTTACCAGTGCGGGAAGGATATCAACAGGTTCTTTACCGTATTTCCACAGTTTTGCACGGTAATTCAGATCGATCGAAATGGTGATATTTCTGTCAGAAGCAGCCTTAAGGGCTTCTTCGCACACATCAGCAACGGACTGGTTGATTGCCGGGCAGATGGCGCTGAAGTGAAACCAGCTTACGCCTTCAAATACTTTATCCCAGTCGATAGTACCGGTTTCCAGTTCCGAAAAAGAAGAGTATTTACGGTCGTATATTACTCCTGCATTTTTGAGGTCCTTTCCTTTATCCAGGAAATAGATACCAATACGCTCTCCCGAGTATTGCATGGCAGTGGTATCAATGTTCAATTCGTCCAGATAGCCTACCAGTTGCCTGGCAATATAATTATCCGGAACGGCCGACATATATGCTGAAGGTACCTCCCAGAGTGCCAGCGCTGCAGCAACATTTGCTTCCGCACCACCAACATATACCGGAAAAGAGTTTTCCTCCAGCCAGGTGCCTGCTGAATCAGGACAAATCCTTAACAGCAGTTCACCAAAACTTAAAACTTTACTCATAT
>Ga0247815_10000676_pt1 | contig 26810 bp, 31 predicted proteins | sample UWRJL194509B1_FD_181014 | JGI IMG/M metagenome (GOLD analysis project Ga0247815, IMG submission 181014) | Plant litter microbial communities from Arlington Agricultural Research Station in Wisconsin, United States - UWRJ-L194-509B-1 | ecosystem: Environmental > Terrestrial > Plant litter >...
GCTCGCTACAGCCAGCGCACACAATGAGGCGTTTTGCCGGTTTTTCGTCTTCATTGTCGGACTCAATTTCCACTGTAGAGTACCAAATCAGATGGTCTCTGCAAATCGGCACAGGAGACCCACACGCACCGGCCTTACGCTTGCCCTTCCGGTCCGTAAGATCGATCACCTGTACCTTCTTGGGCGGCTCGGGCTCTTCGAGGTCATTTGTCTCGCCAGGGCCGGGCGGGCGCTTGAACACCCACTCGCGATGGTACGTGTCTTTGGGGTTGAGGGGCGGCGGCGCCGCAGGTTCCTGCTGGCCGCCAAACAGGGCTGGGTCATAACGTTGCCAGCCCTCGCGGTCAACTGCAGCGCGTCAGGATCACGGCAAAGGGACGGAAATTAGCGGACAGCAAACTCACCTCCACCGGGGTTGCCTCCCAGATAAAAGACTTGACGTGGACCTGCGCGGAAGAGCCCGCCTCCCCCAAGTCGCAGGCGGGGCAGGGGCGGCGGACGGGGAGCAGCAAACGGATCTGGTTGTTTCGTTCGTCAGCTAACGTGTACAAGCACGTGGAACACATCACGTACCGTCAAATTCAGCGTCACGGTCGTGGTTGCCGACGGGCGACCATAGATCCCGAAGAGCCGCCGCCAGTCCTCCGCCAGGCAGCAATCCAAAGAAACCCGGGCGAGGCTGCGGCGCGTTATTCGGACGATGCTGCTGCGGAAGTTGCGGGACAGGCGGGATCTGGTGGAACTGGGGTTGAGGCGGCGGAGGTGAGAAGATGCGCTCGCGGCGCGGTCTGGCTGCAGCTTCTGCACCTGCAAGCTAGTTAGCATTCATGAAGCACGAATGAAACAATAATGACACACCTCGCACGTTGCGGTTTGCTGGTCTGGGAGCATTTCGAGAAGGTCCGGGCATATCGATATCGAAGTCGAGATCGTTGAGGAACGCATGAAAACCGTCAGGATGCGGACGTTCGGGCGAATGATGACGATCGTGCAAGATATCATTCGGTAAGTCGCGTGCATCCCACCCCTGGGGACGGGCAGGCACAAGCGCTGGGACAGGACGCCGCTGAGCCCGAGCTGGTACCGGAGGAGGGGGTGCAGGTCGTCTTCCGAAGCCCACAAACTCGATGCCGTCGTCACTATCGCTATCGTCAATGACAATAACACCATCCTCATTCTCGCGAAAGTTTGGAGGCTGACGTGCAGGTCGAGGTCGAGGAGCCGGCGGTTGTGCTCGTGGGAGATTCAGCGGGACTGGGTTGAAGTTAACTGGGCGCTGCATCCGCGGTAGAGTACCCGCACGCTGGGGAGGCGGGGGTGGTGATTCGGAAAAGAAGCCAGGCATTCGGTTTGCACTGGGTACAGGCATTGGAGGCATCTCGTCAAGGTCCCAGTCCCAAGCAGGTTGACGCTCGTCGATATCCACGTCGATGGCCCGTCCGATGCCATGGCTCGGAGAACGGGGTCGGGGTGCGCCGGGAGCGCGCGGAAGCCCAAAGAACAAAGCCATTTAGGCTGCTCAGAGCACACGAAGCTGTTGGGAGAAGGACAAGAAGTGGAGGCGGACTGTGGCGCAAGGAGGCTGACGGACCACGCACAACCGAGAATTGAGTCAGCAACCGAGTCAGGAGGGACACATAAGCAAGAACATACGAGTGATTTCTCGACAACTATGCTGAAGGTGCGAAGGAGAGGAATGCGTGTAGCCGGTCGCACGGCGGCGAGGCAGGAGGACAAGGCCGGAACAAGCACCAAGCGCGACGGCCAGTTCTCGATCCGAGTCGGCGGACACCGGCCACACTTGGTCTGCATCTCATCGGCAACCACGACCTAGAAACGTATCCTGACACCTGACAAGATGCATCAGAACCAAACGAGATCGCGTCAAGATCTTGTCAGTGCTCTCCCGGAGCTCATCCATCCTCTATTGCAGCAGGAAAACAAGGTGTGGAACACTATACGATACAGTAATTTTGCAACCAACACGAACACTATAAATGTCCTCGAACAATGGAGGATGCACAACAATATAGATACGAAACATATGGGTGCCGTTATGGGACCGGTTGCAACTCGAGACGGTGTGGCGGCGGTACCCAGGTTGGCCCAAACGACAGTTTCAGAACGTCGTCCATGGCCAAAACCCGCGTCGTCTCGCACCGCAATCTCGGTCCGTGCCAGAAATCTATCCTCCAGTGGCTTTGCCACATTGCATTCATTGCATCTTGCTCTTCGGCACAGGCAAAAACGAAGAAATAGTAAAACCTGCAACGCAAGCGTGCTGTCAGCTTCCTGCAAAGTTGCTCGGCGCTCAACGTACCAAGGGTCACCACAGTACCCCTGTCCGCCATAATACGACTGCCCAGGTGACGTCGGTGACCTCGGGTCGCGGTTCCAGATAGTGATGAAGCGTTCCGGGTACAGAATGAACAGCGTGTTCATGATGCTCTGGTCCTTGCCCACGAACAGACCCTTGCTGAAGTAGTGGTTCAGGTACGTGAAGTATACGTCAAGGAACCATTCCAGCGCGCGAGGGCTGCCACCAAACAACGAGCCTAAGCGGTGCGATCACTGTCAGCCACAGTGCCACTCGGCCTGCGAAGACCGCACCTTCGGAGTTATTCAAATCGTGCAGCGCGTCGAGCGGGCCGTCCTCCTCTTGCCAATCAGCAAATCGCTCTGGAATGTTGCGCTCGAGCGGTATGAGGATGAGGTCGTCGCGGTCTGTTCCCGTCACGCGCGAGCCGTCTGTCCAAAGCGCTTCGAGCCGCGCAGCATCGGGCCACTGCGCGTAGCCATGCTTCTCGCGCATGCTGCCTGCATCGATCCAAAGTACATAGTCGAACGTGCGTCCCTCTGCACGCATATTACGGATGGCCTCACGAACAAAGTAAGGTTTCGCTGCCCACACCTGAGGCGTGAGGTGTCAATCCAGGGAAATGAGATATTTGAGGAGCGACGATCGGCGCACCTGGTACAACTCGCTATTATGCTTGCGCGCCTCGGGATCAAGGGCGAGCTGCTTGTCCCACAGGTCCTGTTGACGTGCGAGCGGTGGGATTTCATGTGCCCATGTAAATGTTGTGTTGAGGTGGAATGGCAGGGGGCCACGGAGCTTGCGCAGCACGTCCTCCATGTCATGCGGCGCAAACATGTAGACCTCGCTCTGGATATTACTGAGATAATTACCCAGCCATGTATAGTACTGCAGCCACGAGTGTTTGCTCTTGCCGAGCGGGAAGTATGCTGATACAAGCAGTACGCTCGCATTCTGCGAGCCGCCGTGCTGCGCACCAGGTGGACTTGGTAGGTGGTCGCTGGTTGAGAGCCAGTGTCGTGTCAAGCCATCAGGTACGTAGCTGGCAGCCATGAACGGATTAAGGATGACCCATGTCGCAAGTGCGAGTGGCAGCAGCACCAGTACAACAAGTAGAGGATTTCGTCGCGCTATGCGGCTAGCGACAGCCACGCAGCCAGAGACCAGGCCGCCAACGCGTCGCGTCGCTGGGAGTGAGCCGAACAAGGAGCTCTGGCTTGGTGACGGTTTGTGCATTGAGCAGAAGGAGAGACTACAAAGCGAGGATGATGAAAGAGAAAGGGCGGGGCTAGCGTCTAACACCGGACTTGGAATCTCTCATGATGATCCTCCGCGCTGAGCAAACCCAGGAACACCGAAAATAGTTCGCCGGTCTCAGCCCTGAGATTACGAATGGAGCCCGGTCAGACCGCGAGTCAGATATATTTTGTACAGAGTGCTCTGACATGTCGGTACCGTCGATGAGGCCCGTGGCCACATGACACCGCCACAGTATGTCGGACCCTCGCGGCACCGCTCCGCAGCCCAACCTCTCTCATCACGAGGCAGTTCTTTACGGCTATCAAACCGCGGAAAACATCGACTAGAAGAACAGTGAAGCGCTCGGCTCTCTCAGCTCCCAGATGTCGCACCGAGACCCAGCTTGCTCTTCTTGAAGAAGGCCGCAACCGGTGCCTCGAGTCCGCCAGATGACAGTCCGATCCTGTCTCCGTCTTCCCAACTGTTAAAAATCGAACGTCAACAACGACTCATTCCCGCGGGAATGACATCAACATACCCCATTTGTTGCAGCAGTCGGAACCCGAGATTCGTATCGTTGAGCTTCGGCGCGGATTTGCCCACCTCATCGCCCTCCTTGTGTCGCGGACCGGCCGGCTTTCCAGGTGTCCAAGCTGCGCCACTAACAAGCCTCGCCACCTTCTTCTCGTTCTGCGCCGTCTCCCTCGTCCTCGTCGTCCGATAAAGCGTAATGAACCGGTCATTACCTTTCCCGCGGCTCGTGCTCTTGAGTCCAAAGTTCTGCGCAATCGTGTGCACCCGCGCTCGCGTCTCTTTGTCCAACGGTGGTAACGCCATCTCGTGGCGGCGCAGATCGCGCACAAATGCTCGGATCTCAGCATCGACAGTCTGCAGGTTCGCTGGACGCCCGTTCTGTGTGATGATCTCTCCCGTCGTGCTGCCCTTGTTGCGGTTGTCCTTGAGGAAGCGCTTGCCCATTTGCTTTGCCTGACGAGGAGACATGGCACCGAGCTGGGCTTCGGCGCGGGCAGCCTCGCGTAGTTGCTTGAGCTCTGCCTTCTTGATGCGGTCGCGCTCCCACTGGTTACGGAGGTTCGCGTCGACGAATGCCTTGCCGCGATCTTTCCGCCTGATACGCTTTGCTGAGATAGATTAAGTTAGCACCGAGTTCCTACGTATCTTCTGCACTTACGGTATTGGAACTCGTCTTCCGAAAGCTCGAAATCAAAGTCGCCGTTGTGCACGGCCTCAAAAGTCTCGCGCTGTTTCCCCTTCCCCTTTCCTTTCCCTTTGCCAAGCAATCCAGAGTTCTCTTCAAGCAGGCGCTGCAATTAATAGTTAGTCGAAAACAGCGATAGGCGGGCAGGCACTCAGCGCACCTTGATAGTTGCCAGATACGCTTCATCGTTGTCGACCTTGCTGGGTCGGCCTTCCTCATCATCATCATCTGATTCTTCTGCGAGAGCGTCCTTCACCTTGTGCTCCTTCGCCCTGATCGCCTTGAGTCGTCTGTCGAACGAGGTAGCTGGATCGACATCATCATCGCTCGACTCCTCGTCCTCCTCGTACATAGCCTGCTCCTCGGCGCGGATGATCGCCTCCTCTTCGTCACTCTCTTCGTCCTCTTCGTCGTCCTCGTCTTCTTCGTCTTCTTCTTCTTCGTGCTCTTCGTCTTCCTCGTCTTCGACACGCATCTTCTCCGCATCCGCAAGGTCGTCAATCGTGGTATGATGCTGCGCCTTTGAGCTCAATCCCTTGGCAAAACGCAAAAGCGCCGCCCCATCCATCAGCTCAGGGTCCACGTCCATGCTCGCCAGGCTGGCGTCGGGTTCTTCCTCCTCCGGTTCGGCCATTTTCGAGTCAGCTGCCTCTGCACCCACAACATCCGAGTCTGACGCAGTTCCCCAGTCGAGGTCCGAGTCTCCTTCGCGTCCGCCATCGCGTCCTCTCGCGGTCTTATCGCCCAGGACTTTACGCGCCTTCGCGCGCGTACCACGCTTCTCTCTCGCCTCCTCGCGCATCCGCGTCTCCTCTAGCATCGCACCTAGCATCCCAAACGACGACGAGCGTGCCTTAAGCTTCGTCTGTGCCCTCCGCAGCTTGACGCGCTGCTGGAGTTGCTCGAGTTTCGTCAGGCCAACTCGGCCGAGCGATGCGTCCGGGAGCGGCTTGCTGGGTGAGCTGAAGCGAACCGTGTCGATGGTGACCGAAGACGACGACGCGATGGGTGCGATCGTGTCATTAATAATACGGGCGGGTTGCATGAATCGGTGCGAGTTCATGGCATGCACCAGTGGCTCCAGGCGAAAGCCTTTGGACCCGATAGCCGGTGTCGCCGTCCGGCTTGGTGGGTAGACGATAACATCCTCGCCCAAGGCGACCAGACGCTCAGCGTCTTCAGGTACGATGGAAATGTCGGCCGCCGCGGGTGGCGCACTAGGCGTGGTGTCCACGACGAAGAGGTCCTCGTCAGGAACCAAATCCGCGGGTGGCTCGCTTATTCTGAGCTTTGTGTCAAGCTCGACTTCAATCTGCTTCAAGGTGACCGAGCTGGACTCCTCGACGATAGTTGCCACCGTCGTCGTCTGCTCAATCTGGATGGTCTCGGTATCGTCCTCGTCATCTTCCGTCGAAGTTGGCTGTTCTTGAGGTGTGTCACCTCCGGGAACTGTTGTCGACCCAAATACGGCAGCAACGCGATCGGAGGTCGGCGCATGGCTGAGCGCAGGGTCATGGTGATGTTTGGCTGCCTCTGCAATGGGATGAGCGTAAGCTGCTAGCACATATAAATATGCAGACCTTGAGGATCTTCCTCTAGCTTGATCTCATGACCCTGCAGCACTTCGTCGACGGTCTTGAACAGAGTCGCATTAATCGTGCTGCGAATGAAGATGATCGGTCTGAGCAGCGGCCGTCCAAAGTCGGGCAGCTTCGAGGGATCGATGACAGCACGAACACTAGGCAGCAAGGCAGCGCGTGAGACATCAGCAAACCCAAGACCTGAGCCGCGAGCGCGTTTGGCAGCCGTGCCTCGACCAGAGGGACCGACAATCTCATCTCCGGCGTATGCGTAGCTGGTCCCACCGCGTCCCCGTCCGCGACCGTTAGCATTACTACTGCCACCACCCCGTCCACCTCCACGGCCTCCTCTGTATGGGGGTGGCGATTGATCTCGCCTCTTGGAAGACATGTCGCCGAGCGTTCTGAAGGAGAGCCCAAAGTTGAATTGCTCAGGCTCAGGCTCAGAGTCGACTTTGCGCAAGGTCAATGCTCAGGTACAAAAGGAGAGTTTGCGTTGCTCACGCTCTTGAATCTGCTCCATCATATCATCGTACAAGTCGGGCCGCCGGATATCGGGAGCGCCACCGAAGCCGCCGCGTCCTCCACGACCGCGTCCACGGCCACCACCACGACCGCGAGCACCACTGAAGTTTTGATCAAGGAAATATCCGGATCCGCCGCGTCCTCCACGTCCGCGCGGGGGCATATCGAGCAAGGTCTAGTACGTTACAAGCAGAAGTGCTGTTCGAGATGGCGCGCCGAGGTCGATCGGTCGCGTAGAAAGAACCGGAAGCAAAAGCCTGCTGCAGGTGAAATATGCAGCAGCTACGGGCGTGGGTACAGGTTTGGCGATTCGAGAAATGCAAGCACGAAATGTATGGACGGAACGCAAGGGACTCGGTACCGGACCGCGCCGACTCCGACGGTCTGTGACTCCTCGTCCAGCTCATGCGTTACTCAGTTTGACTCGCATTCACCGAGATCATAGATAGTAATGTACAGTAACCACCGGATCGAAGCGATTGATCAAGCTGCCGTTGACTGAGGTCGCGGCTCAGTTGGGGGTGGCTCGTCTGAGTGCATAAATGAGAGTCCTTCGTCTATCCTGTGGGCCGTCCCTGCAAGCAAACAGTCAGACAGATTCGTCGAGCTCAAAGTGATTGTTGTACGAACGCTCTACCAACTCTCCGGTCGCGTGTAAATTGCGTAAACAGAACCACCTGTGTTGTGCCGAGTCGTCAGAGTCGTCGGAGGCGTTCATGACGTTTGCGCCTTTCGCATGTCCGTCTACATTGCGGATGAATAACCGATCATCAATCATGGACCCTGGCCTAAGCTGAGTACCAACCTTCGACTGGAGCATTCACTTCTGTCGAGGTCGGCTGAGCTTTCGAGGTCGGCTGGTTCTCTGAGGTCATGTGGGATATGGAGAGTGAGAGTTGAGTTGGGCGATTACCAGCACGGATTGAGTGGTTTTATGCTTTCCGCGAGGGGCTGGGCAGAAGCCAGGAAGCAGATGTGGCCTTGGTCGGGGAGTGCGAACCGGTGACGTCGGTTGATGTCGAACGCTGTGGGGGTCCACAAAGCCGAGACCATTCTCAAGTACAAGCCCCTTGGCACGGGCTTGAGGCAGAGAGATATTTACGCGACATCATATGGTCTGCAAGGACCTTCAACAGGTCGACAACATTGGGGAAAGAAGTCACCGGCTGGTGCCGCTGGTTCGCGTTGCTTCGGGGCCAATTTCAGGCGCTGGCTCCTTGCCGATCCGCAGTTCACAACCTTCTCCAACCTGCCACAATGTGGACGCACCTTGCGCTCGGCGCACATCTTGTTGCGAGCTCCGTCGCTGCTTTCATTGGCCCCGACAGCGCTCAGCAGGTTCTTGGCGGTGCCTCTCAGCAGGGCGACTGTGCGGATCCATGTTCCAAGCGCGTAGATCATTTGCTGAGGCGTCATGCACCGTTGCAGACCGCGTCATAAAGACTGCCGACTCTGTTGCTGCTGGCTATCAGCTTCGTGTCAAGACGACTGCGCGTGGCGGACTGTGCGATCCAGATGTGCACCAGGTCTCGGGCTATCTCGACGTCGCAAACGGCGACCACATCTTCTTCTGGTCGGTACACTTGCCGTTTCGAAGGGGCTGACTTCTTATAGCTTTACAGGTTCTTCGAGTCGCGCAATGACCCAGATAACGCGCCACTCGTCAGTTGGTTCAATGGAGGTGCGTTCCGTCTGACTGCATAGCACACTGGCTGACCATTATCAGGTCCTGGAGCCTCCTCTGGTGTGTTTTTACTGTATGGAGCCACTTAAAATCGGTCTAAACATGCCTTGAATAGCGACTGGACTTCTCATGGAGCTGGGACCGTGTAACGTCCTACAGAACGGTACTGGTACCAAGGTCAACCCTTTCAGCTGGAACACCAATGCAAACGTGCGTCCAAGGGATATTGTACGATCGCCTTTGTCTGACTCCTCTCGCAGATCATGTTCATCGACCAGGTCCGCAGTCTTGACCGCAGTCGAAGCAATCTCGTTGACCTTATCTGCCTTCTCCGCAGCCTCTGACCGTTGGCTACTCGTACACCGAGCGTAATACCGTCATCAGCACCTCCGCCCGTGCCGCGGTCGATATCTACAATTTCCTTCAGCTCTTCTACTTTGCCTTCCCCAAGTACGCCGACGCGCCGTACTATCTCACTGGCGAGAGTTACGCCGGCCATTACCTCCCCGCGTTCGCCACCGAGATTGTTGCACGCAATGCCAAGGGCTCGGGGATCCACATCCCACTGGACAGTCTGGTCCTTGGCAACGCGTGGGTCGACCCATACACACAGGTTGCGGAGGCACCTGAGTACGTTTGTACCGGGCCGTACTCGCACCTCATCGTCGACGATCCGAATGGTAAAGAGTGCCAGCGGATGCGGTCGCAAGTGAAAAGTTGCCAAAGGCTCATTGCGGCCTGCAATGCGCGGCCCTCGCGTTGGACATGGTGCGTCCCAACATTATTCGCACAGAGACGCGGCTGAGCAGTCATGCAGTGTGCCAGCTGAGATTGCCTGCGAGTTTGTGCCCTGGAAGGAAAGCCCCGTTGACAGCAAGTTTCTTAGACTGACCAAGTGTCGTTTTGATCTGGCTAACACGACCCACAGAGCGTGGCCTCAACCCCTTCGATGTCCGCCGTCCCTGCCTCAAGACCTCATCTGGTGACTGCTACGAAGAGAGCGACTGGATCATCGCCTACCTCAACCGACCTGATGTAAAGGAGGCGGTTGGGGTTCCGGAGGATGTCAAGTTCAACTCGGGTTCGTCATACCTTCCATCTGTTCAGCCTGATAGACATTAATACGAGCCTATGCAGGTTCAGTTACAGTGGGCCTGGCATTCGCCGCATCTGGCGACGTTTTCTTCAGCATGGCACCCCTCATCGCTCCTCTGCTCGATGCAGGCATTCGTGTCCTCAACTACGCTGGCAAAGCCGACTCGCGGTGCGACTACTTCGTGCGTCATCCCTTCATGCTTCTTTTTGCTCCTCTCAATGGTTACTGAGATTGTGCTTTCATAGGGTGACCTCGCATGGATGTCCAAAATTGACCATGCATTCGCTCGCGAGATCGGCACCGTGTTTGCCAGCCCATGGGAGTCCGACGGCGAGATCGCGGGTGAGATAATCTCTGCAGGTGCCGGAAACTACACGTTCCTGGGAGTCAATGGAGCGGGGTGCGTGTCTGTATTCTCGGCGCGACTGGGTTTGCTGACGCCAAGTTCTCAGACACCTTCTGCCATTCGATCAGGGCAAGGTTGCACTGGATATGTTCGACCGGTGCGTTTTAGTCGCTCTCTTGCCTCGGTTGATGCTTACATAGCTGTTCGCAGCTGGGTCGCGCGGAAATTTTGAGCAAGAATATGATATCGGTCGGATTTGGTTTCAACGGAAACCGAACTGTACACAGGCCAATACAAAGCGAGGCTTTATAGATCATTATAAGTCGCAATAACAGAGCCGTTATACCGTCCAGTGACGGCCAGCTGGAGGAATTGCATCTGCCGAGTTCAGCCTGCTGGCCTCGGCGTCGATCTCAACCATCTCCGGCAGCTTGTACATCATGCCACTCCACAGATGTACTACGAAACCCCTGGCACCCCTCGGCACTTTAGGGCTATCCGGGTTACAGCGATACCACATCGGTGGGGGCAGTTTGCCACCGTTGCGAGCGCATGCGAGTCTTGTGCGTATGCGACTCTCTTCATGCCCAATGCGAACGCACTTGACCACAGATCGGTTGGTGACACGGCACAGCGTGTGGTTGCACATCTCCACAGGAGCAAACCGGCGTGCTACCCATGGTGCTTCGAGCGTGGTGGATGGCCCGTATTTTTCCGTCGTACGCCTTCGCATAGATGCAGCAGCGGCCTGTTTCGACGTGCGGCTGGCTGCAGTCGCAACAGCAACCTCTTTGGACATCGTGTCATTCCTGGAACTAGATGCAGTTACGTTTCTTGTCTTGGAGGTAGATCGTGTGCTGACCATAGTGAGAATCGAAAGGCGAGTAGGGGCTCAGATAGGTTTGTCGAGAGTTGGATTTGTTGCATTGACTTTTTCTCGGTGCACATGCCTGCTCAATTTAAATCGTCTTAAAAGGTCCATTATGCGCGATGTGGTTGTGCAGGTGCGCTGAGGATAACGAGGCGGTGTAGAGGGAGGGAGAGCAACCGGTCGAAGCATTGACGGTCAATGCATCCAATAGCCTTAGCGACCCAAACAGCAATTCAGTTGCGGACAAAAGGGCGATACACGCCACTTGACTCCATCCCATTTTTCGGTCACAGCTGCGTATTATTGTGGGCGTCATATGGACGATGCAGATGGTTATTGAGTCTTGAACTATGAGGATCCCTTGTTCTCCAGAGCGAGGCGTCTTGCAAACTCGACAAGTGCCCTGAATTTCAGCATCAGTGTGAGTGGACGGTGTCGCTTTGACCAGTCAATGAAGCACACCTTGTCGGTCTTCCTGTCATGCCACGACGTTGGTATGCGCCATCCGATGTCGACTCCATGCTCCCAGCAATATCGAGATGGGCCCATCGGATTCCTGAATCGGCCTTGTCGATTCCCTCAACGAAGCTCTGAAGGATGAAATGATGAGCGAGAGACCGAAGTGTAGGATTTCGAGGCGCACCCGCAAGAACCATGCTGCAGTGCAAGCGCCACCAGCGCGGCCACCCACGTTGCAGAGATCAGCATTGCTACCGGCCAGTTGCGGAGCAAAAGTCGCGTCGAGAGGCATACGCCAAAGCCTAAGAGAGGATGGGACATGTGAACCTGAAGGTAGAGCAGGAGGGGACGGAAGGAGACCCACCGGTCAAACTCTGCTTCGCCAGCGGCATGTAGCTCGTTCCAAAGAGAGTCCGAGGACTGAGAAGGTGCATCAGTGTTGCATTCTGGAGGTAGGTAGTAAGACTTACGGAGAAGACACCAGAGAAAGGCGAGCCCAGAGCAATCATCATCGCGCCCGTGAGCGTAGCAACATCAACAATTGTATGCGGCTTGTACGTCGATGAACCATAGTGCAAGGCATCTGAGAATAGTGGAGGTGAGAAGCTGAGTATACATGCAGAAAGTACATGTGGTCTTACCAGCTAGGATCAGGCGACCCTCTGCGTCAGTATTGTCGATTTCAATGGTCTTGCCATTTCGTGCAGTGACCCTGTTAGGTCTTGTGTGAGGATACACAGATAATAAACCGATGTTGTAAGACTCACACATCTCCCGGCTTGCAGGCCGAGCTTCCTGGCATGTTCTCCGTCAGAGGGACAAGAACCACCAAGTTGATTCTGTTGAATATTAACTCGTCAGAATTAGACCCAGTCACTCGTAAGGAGCATTGGATCGTACGGGAGCTTCAACTTTGCTACTGCGAGTGCCGCAGATACCACAGTTGCCGCTCCGCCTGAAACCTGGTCAGTAAGCACAACGACCGCCTGGCACACACTTACCCATGTCACCTCGCATGAGTTTCATGTCCTGCTGTGGATAAGTAACATAGAAATTTCTCTCCGGCCCGATGACGCACAGAAGAGGGCTTGATAGAGATCCCTCCCGTGTCGAAAGTCACGCCTTTCCCAACCCAAACCATCGGCTGGCTGTCGGTTTCCTCTGCACCATTATATACACTATTCATGAGAAAACTCGTCAATCATGATATAACAGCCTGAAGCTTGGGACTCACATTTCAAGGAAGCGAAGAGGCTCGGATGATCCTTGAGCAACCGCGAGGAATGCATTCTATGCGGGTTCAGGGATCCAAGGCTATTAACAAGATCCAAGCAACGAACCATGTTCTCCTGCTTGGCCCATTCTTTGGAAAAGTCAGCACTTGCATGAGTCCAGGACTGCTCGAACGCACGCTTATCGTGGACGTTAACTTTCAGGTTATCCATCCCAAGGCTGCTGAACTCTGCAGATACAGTGTCGCAGAATATCTGCACAAGTCATCAGTATGTCAGCTTCTAGGAGATGCAAGCACATGCCGTTGGCGTCATGAGGTTTCCAGGTTGCTCCATCAGCTATACACAGAAATGTTGTCAGGACACACCCGAAGCCGAACTTTTGTACACACCGTCCGCGCAAGATTTTGCGCTTCTGCATAAACACGGCCGGTTTCCCAAGTCAAGCCATCAACAGAGTCGGTAGAAGCTGGGCCGAATGGCTGCAGGGTGGGCTCTGGTGACCTCTCCCCGGATTTGAGCGTAAACTTGTATCGCGCCAGATGTGCCGCGACCGCTGCACAGTAACACGCCTTCTGAGTTCTTTTCCAACTAAGAGTAGTGACAAACTCACAGGCAGCATGTGGGTGACCATGCACGCCGACATTGACAGCAGCAGTCTCTTGGTCTTCTGCTGCGACTGCGCGCACTCCCTTTCCGACTGCTGTTCGAATGGCCTCCAACAGCGGTACCTTGCGGTCTTTTTCGAGCCCCAGCGATACAAAAGTCAATGAGTCGCCGTTTTCATCGTAGAAGGTGCGCAGCGTGTTGGATTTCGCCTTTGCTGGCGTGGAACGCGTCCACTGGGTCAGCGCGTCCGCAAGGAGCGAGCCTGACGCGTTCGCCGGGGTTGGTGGTGCTTCGGGGTCGAGCGGTAGGAGATACGAATTGCGGTTGGCGCGCTGAGGAGCCTCTGTGCTCACCAGCCGACGCAGGATCCGTGGGGCCGCACGGCGAAACGAGACGCGAGAGACAAACATGATCGTTCACTCTGTCACGCGCGTTGTCACAATAACAACAATTCGCGAGACTCGAGTAAGCGACACCAGTGATAGGGTACGCACAATCTTTTGTCAAAGGTCTACTACTATTTTTTGTTTTGTTATGTTTTGTTTGGCTAGGTGCAGTGTCAGGCATCCAGACGCCACTAATCAGGTAAGTCCGAGCAGCATCGTCACTATGAAAGTTGAACCGACGAATAACCAGTCTGTGCCCCACTTTAGAACGCGGCAACCTCAAATTGGTCGGCATTATTCATATCCCATGCACTTGGGTCTCACTTGGCCTGAACTCGATTCACCGGACCACAGTGATCCGTGACCACCGAGCTTCAGCGGCCAGATCTCGATGTAGCATACCTAAGGCTCATTCAGCTTCGGAGAAGAGGCAAGACGGACGACATACCTGAGCATAAGAACAGTGTTTTTCACACTGCACCCACATATCCCACCTCAGACGCGCCATGAGCTGCAAAAGCTGCTCTGCATTTCTCTCCAAAATCTCGGGCGGAAGATCACTCGAGACTGGACCCTCTGTGGTGCTTGGAAGAAGATCATCCATCATCTTCAAGAGGACGCCGCATATATCCGCTTGAACCGATCGAATGGCGCGCAACGTTGTCCTTTCGCGCTCCGGCAACGTCATAGTGTCCAAACCGTATAAAAACGTGTCGGCACAGGCGGCACGATTTTCAGTTAGGCTGAGGAAGGGCACATAGGAGGGGACCAGCATCGTGACTAGCGAGAATTGGGCTCTCTGTATGGCGCTAGCAGTCCCGTTTCGTAGGAGAGCGTGTAGTTCCGGAAGACGGCGGCCGTACTGGTTGACAATCTGGTCCGTTATACCTCTCCAGTCTGTATTCAAGTCGGAGCCTGCATTGCTGGTGTTGCGGAAGTCCGCCATGGCTCGAGCTACATCGTCAAGGATCGCCTCCGCTGTCGCAGGGGCGAGCGTTCTGTTGACGAGACGGTGAGTGGAGGGATCTGGTGACGATAGGTCAAGCCCAGCGCGGCCGTAGGCTGTGATGAAGGTCGAGGGAAAGATGCGAACTCGCGTTTCTCCAGAGCCGGCGTAGACGGCAGTGGTAGAGCGCAGCCACTCCCAGGTCGTGTGCTTGTAGAACGGAAGTAGCCAGTTGCCGCGGCCTCCGTATGGCCCGTACGGCGGATGCCAAGGAGGGAGTTTCGGAGTTGGCTCGTCAAGTTGGTCTACTGTAAAGTTGCCGACGTGAGACGCTGAAGGAGACTGTCTAGCAGCAAAGAGTTCATGAACATGGTCTGCTGGTGGAGGCAGTGGACCACTTGTCCGCTTTGAGTCTTTATAGTCCGATCCGAGCTCCGGAGACGATGGTGGAGGTGATGGGTCAGGGGCGCGGGCGGTCGGTTCGAACATCTTTCCCCAGGCTGTCACATTGTTGTTCAATACCAACTCGATCCCTGTGCTCCAGTCGCACCAGAGGAGCTCAAACCCAGCGTTCATACGCACAAATCCCTCCACTCCGATTCTTGGCGCAACTTCCTCGCAGAGCCGCTTCGCACGTTTGTAGTCGTCGATATACAGCGGATCGTCTTCTACGACATAACCATCGAGAAGCAGGTTTTGTGAATCGAACGTTCCTGTGTCCAGCATTGCAGCGCTCATCCCGTTGAAGTACAGCAGGGGACCGAGCGCTCGCGTTGAACGATAAGTCCGCAAGTAAGTCGTACCACCGATGCCGGCCATGAGACCGTAACTCATTTGCGCGTCGAAAGCAAGCCATTCCGGCGAGGTAGGATCATACGCGTCCGTGCGCGCATGATATAGGGTTGTACCAGCGGGGATAATAGACGCAGTGTACGAAAACCCATTCGGCGCAAGTGTGTTGCCCTTCGAACGAGTATCAGCATCAGTTACACGCAGTATAATTATGCTCTTACCCATTGGCGGAGCAGAGAATGGACACTGTTGAAGATAAACGGCGCGTCGCGTGTCAGGGCATCTTCGATCGGCTCTCTGTGAAGATGATCTGCTGCTAGAACCGACTGATGAGCACGAACAGCTGCAGACGCCAATAACAGCGTCAACAGTCTGCACGGGCTCGACGGGCGTACAGCAGACGCGCTGTACGACATGGATAAAAAGGTAGGAGGGACAGGAGAATGACGACTGGCACACGGTGTCCGTTCTCAAGCCGCGGCTAGACCAATTAGGGTAGTGGCTTCTAGCGTATCTTTGACTATGTAAGACTCCACTCGGAGCTCGATGCAGCATGCACAAGTTGTTAGCATCGGTGGTTGACCGGGTTGTTACTCTATATAGGATTATTCCATGCTTCGGGATTTCCCGAAGCATATCTTACGCGTTTACAGGGCTGGTAGCGCTTCAGGCTCGAGTGGCAGGGGCCATGCATTACAATTGGTACTCTGGGAGCCTCTAAGTATGCTCACTAGCCAACGCAGGGTGCGCGGATCGCACTGCGAAACAAAACGAAACGCGCGGATCAAACATGATCGCACGGCATTCAGGTAAAGATATTCCGGTACGAAATATCCAAGCCTCCACCCAAGATTATTCGGAAGATGGCCCCAGCTGAACCAGCCATACTCCACCGCCAGTCCAGCAAATAGATGGCTCGGTTGTGGCTCACGAAGAGCCAACCAGGTGCCATCTGTGAGATGTATCGTGAGTGGCTCGCATTTTAATATTGATAGCGCGAGCCACCGAGGAGCCATCGAAGATGGCTCGTCGATGGTCCGAGCGTGTTCCCTGACGAGCCATGTACGAGCGACCCAGTAAATGTATCGTCGATGCGCCGTTGCTGGTTCGGTAAACACCATCCTCCGAAGAATCTTGGGTGGAGGTATCGATTCTTCGGACCGAAATATCTATAGTTTGACGCCGTGTCGATTGTCACGCGGATGTTACGGGCGTAATAACTCACTGAGGCTCGAATGAACTGCACCAGCAATACATAAGTATGAATAAAAATACAGAGCACAGTAGCGGAGATAGGTCAAAATAGGTCTGCACACCGGCACTCGCAATCGCCCGCAGCACACACATCGTGCGTCTCGCGATGGCCGATGCTTTCCTCGTCTGTTGAGGAGTTGCCAAAGAACCACTCCAGGACATGGGTGGCATGACCGCCGTGTCGACATGTTTGACAAAAGATAAATGCTTGGTCGACGGTGTCTGTTTGCGGGGCATGTCAGTTGAAGCACGACTGGGCGAAATGCAATGAAATACCAAGTGATGTACCAAAAGCAGAGCCTGGAGCTCCACGCACATCCTCAGGTGGTACTTCTAGGCCGAGCATGCAGATTACACAGCGAGGAAGAGCTTTTTTGCACGTCGGGCATTGCATACCCTGCGCGAAATGTCAGCCTCGCATGCTCACGACTCCAAGCCAACAACCGCACCTTTGACCGCGCGTCTGCGCCAACATCAAGTAATCTTTTGCAGGTATTACACCTGATCCGCAACTGCGCCGGCACCCACGGATACGGTGCATCGATCTGCGACCCTCTGGCTCCCTGCGTCTCGCTGAGGAGCTCGCCCCGTGCGATGTCAAACCGACATCGATACTCGAACAGATGCCAGGCATCCAGTAGTCCGCGATAAGCCTCCGCCCAAGACTCTGCGCGCTCGAACAGCAAAGCATCATCGTCGGTCAGACTTTGCTGACCATCATCCACGGGCGGACAGACGACATGTGACGAGAGGATGGCGGTAGTCTGCACGTCGCCAACGACATCAACGTATGAATCAAGGATGGAAAGACCAGTGGGTGTAGATAGACCAGTAAGCATGAGGCCCTCAATTTCGGCCGAGTTTTTATACGAGTCGGTCCGGGCACGGAGGTAACTGGTCAACGAGCGGTCGTCCAGGAAGCAGAAAGCAATGGCAAGCCGCTCTTCAAGCGGAAGAGCACCTTCCAGGACCACCTCGTCCCAGTCCGCGAATGCCGCATACAGCAGCATGACCCGCATGTAGGGGTCCTCCAGGCGCAAGCTGACGATCTGGAGACGTTCTTTGCCTGCCCTACGGTCTGGATTGGGAGGTAGGAGAGCTGCAAGCGTACCGCTCATAATGCGATGTCGCTCGTCTGGATGACTGTTTAGCTCCGTCCATCATAAGAAAAGCAGTTGTTTTACCTCTGCTATTTCCAAGCACCTCGAGCGCGCGACTGTGCTGATTGGTGAACATGAGCCAGCAAGCCGCCCGCGCCTCCTCGCCAGCCGCTGCAAACCTAGACTGCAATCAGACTCTGTACCTTCTTTTAGTCTCACGTAGGACGTACTCTCGTATCCGCGCATCGAGTCTCTCCTCGTCCAACTCCCATCCGCAGATCGCCAAAGCAAGCCTTCTTTGCTGCAACCTCCCTGTTGGCACCATCACCTTTTCTAGTGCCAGCGCCGAGCGGCCATGACTCTCGTTGATCCTTGTCACAATGTCTGGATACGTCTCACCACCCCAAAATTGCCCTAACATGTTCGACGCGGTCGTAGGCGAATCGGATTGTGCGGCGCCTTCGAGCAAAGCGCCACTCTCCTGTATGATCGGCGGAGCGGGAGGGCTATCGGCGAAAGAAGAAGGTTCGAAGCCTTCCCAGATCGCGAGTAGGCCGACGAAGCTGAAGTCAAAGCCGTAAAACATGGTGCTATCCTCTGGGAAGAGCCTGCGATGTTCTACAACTCAAAAATCAGAGTTGGCGAGACTGAAAGTGAAATGTACTGACGCTCCATCCACTTCCACAGCGCAGCCATCGACTCGCCACGGACAGGATCATCTTTCGTAATCAGACCATTCGTCACAAACTGGCAACCCGAATCAGCAACAATCAGCATCACACGCATGCAGACTCACGTTCTCCAGCCCATAGCCCTGCAACACGCGTCGGCGCATAACCACCGAAATGTCGTCTCGCACAACGCGCACACTTCCACGTTGGCTCGACGGAACTCTTGCCCTTGTGATACTCGCCGCCCGCCCATGTTCGTGTAGCCCGTTTGATGTCACCGCCGGCGACTTGCTGGGTTTAAGTCGCGACATGTCCCTGTCACTATTCGTCCGAGGCAGCGCAGGCGACGGTGTGGGACGCGGTGTGAGATCGCCCGGTGCGCGCGGATGTTCTCCAGGCCGGTCCATGGGTATTCCCTTGAACGCCGGACTGTAAATGGGGCCTTGAAGGTGCAGGCCGTTCGTCTGGCGGGGTCGTATATCCGGTGTGAGCGCTGGGAAGCCGTCCGCGTCGCCTCTGCCAAACACAGCAGGACTTGCTCGAGTGCGGGAGGTGCTGTGGTCGTTTAATCGTAGCAAGGGTTCTGTCGGGGCGGACGGCGGTGGTGGCGGTGCAGATGGGTCACAGACTGGTTGGTATACACGCCAGCGACGGTCGAGCTCGATGCCGAGCTCGCCACGGGATGACCAAGTGAACAGATGAGGTTTCGGTGTGACAGAAAACTCGATGTCACCGTCACTAGAGACACCAACGACATGGTGAGCGTGTTGTGTTCCAGGGACGAATGTGAAGCTGGCGAGGTTGCGACTGAACGTGCGAGCTGAATGAATGTCAGCCGTGGGTTCAGGTCAAAAATAGTAGCTCACACTTGTGCGTCCCCGCAAGATGAGATATCCCGCGCTGCTCGTCAGTAGTCGAGTTTGAAGCATGGGTCGACTCTCTGTCGTTGGACATCCATTTCCAACCGGTGCTACGTTTTGACCCTGCAGTGTCGCTCGCGTTAGGTGACATTTCGTGATCCTGCGCTATCTTGCAGCCCTGAATGAGGTCCCAAAACCGCACGACGTTCTTATCCGCCTCGAGAGTCGCGAGCAGACCGCGCTGGCTAGATGAAAATTGAATGCCTGCCAGCGAGTTCGCCGTCCGAACGTCTGCGCCATCTCCCGCGGCGTCACGATAAGAGAACATCAGAACGGGGCCGTTGAGTCCTCTGGAATCCCATATCCGAACAGTAGCATCCTCGCCAAAGGTCGCAAGTCGGTGCGAGTCGAGGGGATCGACTGCGAGCTCAAGGATACCCTTGCTCGTGCCCTGCCGTGGACCGCTCCCACCCATAAGCGCCGCAGAAGTCGTCGCGGGAGCGCGGAGATCATATAGACGTAACCAGCGGCCGCCAATGGCAGTGGCAAGGAGCCTATGGAGGTCAGCTGGCCGGACCAAGAAGGCCAGGCACCTGTCTAAGCTCACCTGCTGGATTCTGGAAGGAACGAGACAGCAGAGACACCCTCCGCTAGACCATGCGGCTGGATAATCCGCGCATCGCCAGACTTCTGCAGACTGGCGCGGGGAAGAGGAGCGAGTGGAGACGCGAGCGCGCGGGTCTCAAGACCGAGAATTGGCGCCGCCGATTCGATATCCCAGACGATGAGACCAGGGACTCCTTTTGCCTGTCGAGCATCAGCAGATGCTCAACGTAACAAGACAATGTCGACGTACGCGTTCCATGGCGCACACCATGAGAGAGGAATCCAGCTCGGTAAACGCGATAGCATTGCACGCGCGGTGACTGGCGTTTGCAGCACCTCTCGCGGCGAACGAAGCAACAGGCGGGCTTGGGAAGACGGCATGGCCATTTGCTGAGGCAACAGTAGCAGAGAGGGACAATCTTAGCAGGTCGACGCGTCCAACGTCCGTGCCGACAGCGATGAGATCATCACAAGAAGGGTATGGGGACCAGGCTAAGGACTGAAAAAACGGTAAGGTGATATTGAAAAGAGTAATTATAAACTGACTGTAATGCCAGATAGGTCTGTAGAAGCTGCGGCGTGTGTGATACCGCTGGTTGACTCGTCCCAGTGAAACAACGCGACCTGACCTGAGCTCCCAACAACAAATTGTGACTCGCCGCGCGGATGCCAAATTATTCGCCTGTCTGTGATCATGTTATGCGCGGGTCGCGGAGACGGTTCTGGAAAGAGGTACGGAGTAGCGCGTCGCCAAAAGCCAGGCTGACTTCTAAATGCGCGCTTGCCGCTTATCCTACAACCTGCATCTCGATGGAGAACCCTCACACGGAGCGGCAGAATGTGCTTCTAGAGCGCATTCTAAGGAACGTCGTACGTATTATCATATTGCTTGTTCGTCATGCAGGGTACTCTGACGCATGAGCATACAGGAGAAATGCACTGAAGGACTCGAGGAAGCCAGCTTCAGCATGGAGGTACGCTACAACTAGACGTAGTAATCTACACTAGGTCTGATCTTGTATTGTGCAGCAACTCGCCGAGCGGAACGAGAATATGGTCATCGCGGCCGATCTCGCGCTACGCTACAAGAAGAACATCGCCTACAACCTGGAAGCGACCGGTCTGCTCCCTTCAGCCGAGATTGAAAAGCGGCAAGTAACTCGAGCACGTCTGATTTGTTGTCCTCACACGCGTTTAGAACTTCGGGTGACTCTTGAACAACCAGTGAAACGGTTTGTGGCGCAACACAGGCGCTGGCATCCCTGCTTCCAACACCAGACTATTTATTGCCAAGACTTAACAAACCCAACCGCCGGTTAGAGACCCGATACTTGCATTCGTTGTAAGCCATGGACATGGCGGCGCATGCACAATGCCCTCTTCTTGCACGACCCGCTTGCCAGTACAACATGAACGCCTGACAACAATGACACAACATTGAACGATACGCGCATTGCACGCTGGAATCGGCGAGCTTGGTCGAAGGATAATTCGCCATTGGCAATGGTCACGTGAGCGTCGACGCTGTACCGGCCTCCAGCCTGCTCCTCATGTTCGACTTATTGATCGCACATTGCACAATCACAGCCCAGTTGAAACCCGATTTACCGCTAAATAATGTGCACTCAGAGGGTCCACCAAGTGGCCGTGGCCTTCTGGGATGCTGTGTCGGGAGTTGCACGCGATTCGCAGCAGTAACAGCAAGCGGAGATGTAGCAATCTCGGGTAGATCTCAGGCACTCCATTTTGCTCGTCAGTCAACTCTCGCTGGGTATAATCACCTGTGATCTTGCAAGAGTGGACGCGAGCACCCTCATCTCACGGTGAGGCGCTTGATATAGCCACCACAACACAGGCCGCACACCTATCGCCGACCAACGACCGCGTCATGCCCGATGGGCTATTTGTGCGTGTGCTCGGCATGCCCGACAACCCCATCTACATCGTGTTGGGTCATCAGAAGCTATGCTCCCCAGCAACCGACAGGAGCCGAGTGCCACCTCAGCAACGCCTTTTCTTCGACGCGACGGCAAACCGCGAGCTTCGGTTTGCCCTTCCGCCCACCTTCCGTTTCTACTCCCTCCACCAAAACCCCTTTCACGCCCTTTGCTCGCATTCATCTTTCATATGGCTCCCAGCATGAGTCCCGTCTTCACTGTTCGCGCACTTGATGTGCGCCCACCCTCCCTTTCTTCTGCTGGTCACGACCCCACGGACTTCCTTCACCTTCGTGCTGACGCTGAGCCATCGGCTGCCGCATCTGCATCCAGCGGTGGCGCATCCGGCACTGTCATCGGCCTCGCGGTTCTTCTCGTGCTTGTCACTCTCGGCGCCAGCGCAGCCGCCTGGTATATCATCCGCCAGCGCAAGCAGCTTCTCTCCATGGGTACGATCCGCGTGCTGTACAACGTGGACAACCTCGCCCAAGACTCTGAGGCTAACAAGGCAGGCATCCTGCCCGAGGAGAAGACTGCGAAGCTTGACGTGTCCACCGGCACCGAAGAGAAGATGTTCACGATTGACCTCTCGGACAACGCCAAGCCCCGGGCCATTCCCATCCCACCCGTTTCTTCAGAGCCGTCCCATACTCTGCCATCGGCCATGCTGCGCCGCAAGCATTCGAGGAACGTTGCGCGGCAGCGACTTCGCATCATCATCCCGTCCGGTGTGGCCATCCCCGACGTTGAGCTGGTGACTACTGCTACGGTGAACACCGCTACGCCGAACACCGGTCGCTCGTCTGCCGTTTCAACTGTTCGCGGAGGAAGCATTTCCCGGCGCAACACCGCACGCACGCCGAGCCGTACGCCGAGGAGCGCACTCTCATCGGCGATGTCAGCCATGTCAAGCGCGGCAGTCGCCATCGTTCACCGACGCGAGACAGTCGAGCCGGTGTACCAGAGCAACGGCTGGGCACCCGCCACGATTGTGTACCTGCCGAAGAATCCGCGAGACATGAACCAGCAGGCCGCCCACAGTCCGACTGTGGCACGCAAGGTCACACGCAAATCGACACGCCGTGTGCCACCGACGGCAGGTAGCATTGCTCCCGGTGTCGGGCAAGCTGATGAGAAGGCTATTTTGGTGGCCTGAGCGCCGATCGATGATCTTTCACGTCACGAGGGTGTATGATGCCTGTAGGGCTTGCCCAGCAGCAACCTGGAAAGAAGATGGACTATCACGACTTGATGTCGCTGTTGCAATTTGTACACTCCAGCCAGTCTGGGAGCTCAATGATCATGCTAGCATGGCGTTTTAATTGGCGGGTGAAATATGTCTTGTTGGTGTGTCGGAGTTGGGATTGCAACCAGCCCGGGTCTTCCTCCTCCCAACTGGAACCGGTACGTGGCTCTCTGGTGCACCTGCTGACGTCCCCCTCATATCGTCTCTCTTTCTGCGTCGTGTATAGTCCCTTCATACCCTGAATCGGCCCTCTCGTGTGTCGCTGGTGAGCTACGAGCCATGTCTTGACCGAGCTGCCCTGTGACCTGGCCCCCTTACCCTTCCTGCCAGCCGTCTACTATCCCGTCGCCCACCGCACGCACCAATCCATCCGACTCGAACGAGACATTTTCAGCCGCCATCGCTGCTGCCACTGTGCTCCCTGTCCGCCACCTGAGATTGAACCTACCCAAACCTTGACAACATGCCCGACGCACCTGAATCGCGCAAGCGCTCACGTTCGCCCTCTACAGAGGCTCTCGGCAACTCATCGGACGCGCACCACTTCAAAAGACTTAACGTTGGCACAGATGTCGAGAATCCGCGCGTCGAGCCTGTCGCTCGGAGCGCGTCCTCGGCCAGTTTGACAGCCCTCGCCGGACCCGTGCCAACTCCGCCATCTACCACAGCAGAGAGCGAGATTGATGTCGCAATGGCAGATGCGCCTGCTGCAGCTGCTAGCGGCGCTGAAGCTTTCAAGGCGATGGTGCATATGCGCTGCTTGATCCTCACGCAGGATGCCAGTGTTATCATCGGCAAGGGCGGCGTGCACATTGCTGAAATTCGCAAGAAGAGTGCGGCTCGTGTGCTGGTCAGCGAGGCCATTCCTGGCGTGCCGGAGCGCATTCTCAACATCAGCGGCCAGCTGGAAAACGTCGCGAAGGTACGATCTACTTCACTTCATCACCAGTCTTGGCTGACATTTGGACAGGCCTTTGGTCTCATTTCGCGTCGTATGAATGACGAACCCTTCGACGTCACGAGCGGACCTAACTCGCGCCCCGTGACTGTTCGCCTCGCGATCCCGCACCAGCGTATGGGCTCCGTCATCGGCAAAGGCGGTCTCAAAATCAAAGAAATCCAGGACCTTTCTGGTGCTCAGCTGAAAGCGAGCGAATCTGTGCTTCCAGGTTCCAACGAGGTACGATAGATTCTGACTTGTCTTTCACCACCCTGACCGGCCTTTCAGCGCGTTCTGACGATCATCGGGGTCGCGGACGCCATTCATATCGCTGCGTTCCACATCGGCACCGTTCTGCTCGAGGCACAGAAAACCCATGGTGCTGTGCAGCATGCTCTCTACCGCCCTGGAGCACCGCCGATGAATTTCCCTGGTGGCCCAGGACCCATGCCTCAGGGCATGATGATGCAAGGCAGACCCGGTTTCGCTGGCCCTCCCGGCCCAGGCTTCGCACACATTCCTTTCAACGGCCCAGTCCCAAACAACGGCTTTGGTCCTCGTCCTCCTGGCCCGCCAGCTCCGTTTGCTTTTGGTGCGGGCCAGCAACACTTTTACCCTGGTGCGGTCCCGCAAGGTCAGCAGCAACAGCGCCCGCAAATGATGAACGTCGGACCGCAACCTGGTCCAGGCATGGGTGCCCCTATGGGCTTTGGTATGGGCCCAGGCGTCATGGGCGGGGCAGGTGTCACGCACGAGGTCTCGGTACCTGCAGACCTGATCGGCTCCATCATAGGCAAGGGCGGCGCCAAGATCAACGAAGTGCGCCAGATGAGCGCGAGCAATGTCAAGATTCTTGATCCGCAACCTGGTGCGCCAGCGGGAGCGAACCGGCGTATCGTTGTGTCTGGAGCGCCGCAGAACGTCCAGATGGCCGTCCAGATGCTCAACCAGGTACGTTCGTCGATCTTGAAGCCGAGTGGCATGGCTAAGACCTGGTGCAGCGTATCGAGTACGAGCGTAACAAGCAAAAGGTTGCTTGAACGCTCGAGCAACAGCCCATTGTACTCGCAGACTGTTTCGCGCGCCCGCATGTGGCGCTGATTGTGGATGCTACCGCTTGACTTGTTCTCGTGCTCCGTCTATCTATGCTGTTGTACTTGCTCTGTGTGTGTATGCATTCATGCTGCTGTTCTGGTGCATTCAATGAAATGCTTGTCAGACTGACTGCATTACAAATTATTCGAAACGAGTAAATGCTTCTCTACAGAATTAGATCATCGCACTTTCCCACAGCCGTGTCCTGGTGCCAACATCCATCCACCTCGGCGTCACGCATACGAGTTCCTCTCGATCTCCCAGGTCTGTAACCACATCGTGCTCTCGTCCCCGTAACGGTCGTCCCCACACGCACCCCGGTGTTCGATATCGCGTTGCAAACTCCTCGCCCGCTGGTGCCCCGCCTTTCGGCCCTGTTGGATCGGTGGCACAGTGGAAATGCACTTCTTGTAGACTTGGGAGTCTGTTGAGAAGAAACTCTGCACAGTTCATGTGCCCGGCATGTCTCCACTGGCTATCCGCCGGCGACCCACAGTGGCTGCAGAGGTTGACTTTGGCTTGACACGGTGCACCTTGTCGCTCTTCTTGTAGGACGAGTGAGAGGATCTCGAGTTGCGTGAGTCGGAGGAGAGGCTCGACGAGACTCGGATGAGGCGACTTGTGCTGGGCTGAGGCTTCAGGTCGGTGGATGGACGAGATGAATGCATCGGCAATGAGCGAGCAGCTATCTGTAGGCCCACTGGGCTCTTGCAGTTCGAGGACTCGGATGGTGGGAGAGAGAGACTCGATGAGTTCGACGATTGAGCTGAGGATGATGTGTTCTGGCTCAGGCGCGCCAAAGGCTGGCTTGGCCAGACAGATCCGCAGGTCGCGAAGTTGACTGAACGACTGCAATGCGCGAGTGAGCTGTACGACGCCTAAGCGGTCGATGCCTTTCGAGGGTAAAATATGTAATACCCTCAAAGAGGTCGGGTAATGCGGTAGGAGGTTATTTGTCCGCAGCGAGGTGAGATCCCTCGCGAGTAGCGTGTCAAGTGCGCCGGAGTCCACATGCGGCACACCAGAGGTGAGAGACAAAAGAGCAGGGAGTTCGATAGCGCCCAATGGTGGGATCGTGTGTGATGACAGATAGGTCAGATGGCTGAGCTTGGACATGCTCAAAGCTGACAACTTCGTGTCGACTGGCAAAGTGGCAGGCTCGAACCACTTGGTATTCGGATCTCGAAATACGACCCGTTCAAGTGTGGAAGCACTGTCTGCGAGCAGACGAACAACCGAGCGATTGAAGAACCGCGTGAAGCCGCGGGTGACGCTCTCACCGCCTTGCGTCTTGTTGCTGGAGCAAGGTCGGAAGATGGTCAACCGTTTGAGCGAGAAACCAGTGAGAAAATGACCATCGACGTAGCGTGCGCCATCCTCTTCAACGACGCCCACGTTGATGACGCCAGAAGCGGCCAACTTCTGCGATGCTTCGTCCTTGAACGATTGTGCACGGTTGGTCTGGAGCCCAAGGAGAGCACAGATGTAGACATAGAGTGATTCTATGGCGTCGAGAGTTATGCATAAATGTTGGACGAGGTCCATGTGTCGCTGTGGAAGACGGGCAATGGTGGCAACGTCGGTAAGGTGCACAATCGACAATGTCCTCATCAGAAGAGGCCACGAAATGGCACGCCATTGGCGGTTGACGCGGCTCACGCACTCGAGGCTCCAGCTGTGGGAGAAATGCGGAGTGGCTGTATCTGGTTTGCTGAGACGATAGTTGACTGAACTGGATTCAGTTGGGTCGCCAACGAGTAGCTCGAATATCGATGCAAGGAGCTCTGGAGGAAGGTCCGG
>Ga0247815_10000677_pt1 | contig 26770 bp, 21 predicted proteins | sample UWRJL194509B1_FD_181014 | JGI IMG/M metagenome (GOLD analysis project Ga0247815, IMG submission 181014) | Plant litter microbial communities from Arlington Agricultural Research Station in Wisconsin, United States - UWRJ-L194-509B-1 | ecosystem: Environmental > Terrestrial > Plant litter >...
CGAAAGGATGCGAATATTACGCTGGTATCTCTCTGTGAGAATGACCTTGGGAATAGTTTCCTGGACCAATTGAGCGACAAAGTGAAATACGTAAGCTTTGGTAAAAAAGGCGGTCTGAGCATTTCAGTGATTCTCAGGTTAACTTCCTGGCTAATGGAACAGCGTCCGGCGGTGGTTCACAGTCACTTGAACAGCAGTGAATACTTGTTCCTTTACCGCGTATGGAGCAAAAAAACGATTTTCTATCATACCATTCATAATATTGCTGAAGCGGAATGCCCTGAATGGCTAATCAAAGTGATGCGACAGTTGTTTTACAGCGTTAATAAGGTGGTGCCCGTGACGATTTCCGCAACCTGCAGAGAATCTTACCGCAGGTATTATGGGCTTAAGAATGATCAATTAATTGAAAACGCACGACCTGCTGTGTACGCTACGTCTTCGAGGGATGAGCTTGCCATCAGGTATAGTAAGTACCCTGACGAGATCTTACTGGTACATATAGGCAGGATTTCTGTCGAAAAAAATCAGCGGCTGTTGATTGAGACTGTTCAGGAACTTAACCGCACCGAACAACGCAAATGTCGTTTACTACTAATAGGGGAAATAAAAGACACGGAACTCTATAGTCAGTTGCAGCTTGCCGCGGCGGGAGATACGCATATCGAGTTTCTGGGTTTAAGGAAGAATATTGCCGACTACTTAAGTATCGCTGATGCCTTCTGCTTGTCCAGCGATTGGGAAGGTATGCCAATTTCATTGATAGAGGCGATGTCAATCGGCTGCATCCCTGTTTGCACAGCCGTTGGAGGGATTGCTGATATGATTACTGATGGTTATAATGGCTTTTTGAGTGCCCCGGGAGATCGTTCTGCTTACGGCAATGCACTGAAAAAAGTGATTTATGGTCGCAATCTGGAACAGATTAGGGCACAAACGATCAGCACCTATTTTCAACGTTATACCATTGGTATATCCGCCGACAACCATTTGAAAATGTACAATGAACCCGTATGAATCCCAGTTATGCGGCCATAATATTGGTTACACCATTTACACTAACATATGAAGATTAACTTTTCACATTCAGAGCAGCTGATAGTCAATAGATTGCAGGTGTTGAAGGATCAGGCAGGCTCGCATTCTCCTGGCATATTTACGTTCCGTCAGAAAATGCCGGAAATTGAGGTTAAGGTGGATGCCTGTTTTCTTTCCAATCCTTATGCAACAGATCTTTTTCTGCATTATTTTAACAGCGAGATTATTGATGCCGACCGCATTAGGGAATTACTGGAATGTTATCCTTCCCAAAACAGCGTAATTGCCGAGATCCTTGCCAAATGTTTGCGAATTAAGCCTGAATATATTTTTATAGGAAACGGCGCTATTGAAATCATACAGGCAGTGATCCATAATTTTACGAAAAAGAAAATTATGGTGAATATTCCCACTTTCTCATCCTATTATGAGTTTGTAAAAGATGGGGTTGATATCGTTTACAATGCATTGTCTAAAGAGGATAACTACGAATTGAATGTGGAGCATTACATTGCTCAGGTAAAGCTGCATCAGCCGGATACGATTGTATTAATTAACCCGAACAATCCAAACGGCTCTTACACCAGGATGGCAGATATTCAGCTAATACTCTCTGAGCTCACCTTTGTTGATAATATTATCATTGATGAAAGTTTTATTCATTTTGCTTATGAAAGCCAGCAGTATGAACTGATGTCATTAGCACATTTGGTCGAATCACATCCTAATCTGATTGTAATTAAAAGTATGTCCAAGGACTTTGGTGTAGCTGGAATCAGGGCGGGATATGGCATTATGAATGAAAAGTATATCCGTAGGTTGCTTGATAAGGGATACCTGTGGAACTCAAACGGTTTGGCAGAATATTTTTTTAGATTGTATGCACGGAAAGATTTTGCACAAAAATATGAAGAAGTAAGGATCCGCTATATCGTGGAAACCCTGGAGTTCATAAGCGAGTTGCAACAGCTGCCTTATTTAAAGGTGTATCCAAGTATGGCCAATTTTGTGCTGATAGAGTTGATGCAGGGAATTAAGGCAGCAGAATTTGTGTCGAAATTACTGATTACGTATGGAATATACATTAGGACTTGCGACGATAAAATCGGGTTGAACGGCCAATACATTAGACTGGCATCACGCTCAAGGGCTGAAAATCATTACATTATTGATTGCCTGAAATCATGTTTACAGGCAAACCTGCAACTCGATCTTGCAAATGAAACGATTGCTTAAAACTATATACTACGTCTGTGGACGAGTAGTTTTTATTCTGGAGCTTAGAAGGGCAGTCCGGAAACTGGGGGATGACCAGAAGGTTTATCTTGTAGACATAGATAATACCCTCGCCGATACCTGGCCTTCGCTGAAGGACCGTATTTATCATTGCGAAAACCAAAGGTACCAGACTTTATCCATCTTTATTGGAATGCGTAAATATGTGCTGGAGACCCAAAAATTACATAAGGTGATTTTCATTTCTGCCAGGAACTACCTGGCATACGGTACAACTAAACGCTGGCTGGAGGAATGCGGTATTGAGGGCTGTAAGCTTATCCTTGTGCCGGAGGCAATGGAGAAAATCTATTTTCTGCTTGAATTAATTATGCTGAAAAAGGAGGTCGTATTTATAGACGACCTCAGTTATAATCATGAGCACGGGGAGGTAAAAAGTTACGACCTGATGCTCTCCATTCTGGATCAACTTCCTCTCACTTATTTAGGTATAAACGAAATAGAAATTATTAACTCCGCACATGAAGCTCATCATCAGGGTCTTAAAAAGACTATCCCGGTTTTTCCGGATTTTGGTTTCCATTAACTGGATCAAGTTCCGGAAACTTTATAGCAACAACAGTGAAATTATACTTTGGATTCCATCCAGGTCCCTAAAATATTTTGGCTCCGACTCCTTTATCTGGGATATGGCAACGATCTACGGTTTTCTGCAGGAAGGATTGAATTTCAGGATTGTTACGGGTAACGGAATAGGAAAATACTATGATAAGAAAATATTCTTTTCCATCAATAACCTATATAACGTTTATCAATTTAGTAATTATACAAGTATACTATTGCATATCACTTCCCAGCTGGAAGAGCAGGGTAATGCGGTATTTCCAAAATATGCAGAGACTATTTTTTGGGAGAATAAAGCCTATATGCATGAACAATTTAATATGGCTAAGGTCCATGAGCCTGCAACAACAATCATGACTTCTGTAATTGATATCTTAAATAGCGACCTTAAATATCCATTTCTGATTAAAGAAGAACATTCGTGTGCGTCTGAAGGCTTGCATAAAATATCAAATTATGCGGAGCTGATCGATGTGGTATGCAATGACACCTTTGTGCGAAACAATAAGCATATAATCGTTCAGGAGCTAATTAATATGAGGAAAGACCTTCGGGTGATTTTAGTTAAGGGAGAGATTGTATTGCATTACTGGCGTATCAATAATGGCAAAGAATGGTTGCCAACTTCTACTAGTTACGGCAGCAGCGTTGATTTTGATTTTTTTCCCGAACAGTGGAGACCACATATTATTAAAACCTTTCAATCGCTCAACCTGGTTACAGGGGCTTTTGATATCACCTGGCAGAATGACGACTTAAGTACTGAACCAATCTATCTTGAAGTGAGCCCTTTCTACCAGCCAAACCCTAAAATGGATATAAAAGGTAAAGCATACGCATTTTATAAACAGCATTTTCAGCTTTTCAACAGCTGGGACGCTAAATATGTAGATATAGTGTTCAAAATCAAGCAAAAACAAGTTAAAGCATACCTAGTAGAATCAGCATGAGCAGGAACACAAATAAAAATATCATACTATTAACGCCATCGATGAGTAAAGGGGGCGCAGAAAAGCAACTGTTAAAAATTGGCTTACACTTGAAAACTAAGGGTTATACTGTTAAAATAGTTTCATTAAAACCAATCGATGAATTTGATGGGATATTGGCAAAATCGGGGCTGTCTGTGCTATTCCTGAAAAGCTGGAATGGAAATGCCATGAGCAACCTAAGGAATTTATACCGTGAATTTTCAGCATTTAAGCCAGGAGTAGTTATTGCATTTATGTTCATAGCGATCATTTTTGCGCGCATTTTGAAGTATCATTTTGGTTATAAATTGATTTCGAGCATAAGAATATCGGTCCTTCCTGCCAAATGGTACCTTCCATTTAATATAACTACTGGCGACGATGCAATTGTATATAATTCTGCTGGCTCCAAGCAGCGTTTTGAACAGCGGTACCCGAGGCTGAAAAAAGGTACAGTAATTCATAACGAAATCAGCATTCCGGTGCGCCATCTGCCTGTGACAGTAAGGCGAAATGCTTTTACATGGGTATGTGTTGGACATTTCAGGTGGAATAAAGACTATCCTACCTTGTTCAAAGCTATTGCCAGAATCAATTCCGAAAATTTCAGGGTGCTGATTATTGGTGACCTAAATGGGGCGGCCTGGCCTGAAATAATGCTCAAGGAGCTTAACCTGGCAAATAAAGTTCAACTATTAGGGTTTTTGCAGGAACCTGAGTCCCGTATGGCAGAGGCTGATGCCTTTGTGCTGTCCTCATTTTCAGAAGGAATGCCTAATGCCACACTGGAGGCTATGGCACTGGCGAAACCGGTGGTGGTGACTGATATAGACGGGAACCGCGAACTGTTGGAAGCATCAGGGGCCGGATTGCTCAGCCGCCCACAGGATGATCAGGACCTGGCATCGTGCATGGCCAGGATTATGGATATGTCTGCTGAAGAACGTGCCCTCATGGGTGAAAGAGGCAGGGCTTACGTGATGAACAACTTTAACGAAGAGGGCATCATGAGCCAATGGGTAGATATATTGGAAAGGTTTTGATAACAATTGACAATCAGCTATGTGCGGAATATTTGGAACTATTAATTTTGCAAACCGGGTGCCAGAGCAGGAAGTTTATGACCAACTGCACCATCGCGGGCCCGATGAAAAGGGCAGTTTTGCCCGGGAGAACGTGCAGCTTTGTCATACCCGTCTGGCCATACAAGATCTGACGCCCGGTGGAAGCCAGCCTATGGAATACAGAGGGGTGGTGATTGTTTTTAACGGGGAGATCTATAACCATATGGAAATAAGGCATAAATATGGTTTGGATGCTGAATCGCATTCTGATACCCTAACAATCTTGTTGCTGTATGAACTAATGGGCATTAGACTGCTTAATGAGCTGGAGGGAATGTTTGCGTTTGCTTTATATGACCAGCAGAATTCGCTGGTATACCTGGCACGCGACAGGGCAGGTAAAAAACCTTTATATATATATAGGAGTTCAAAGACATATGTTTTCTCTTCTACACTTAATCTGATTTATAGCATATGCAGACCAAAAATTAACTATGGTGCTTTATCTGCCTATGTGTATGTTGGACATCATTACCGCAAAGCCACGCCTTACCATAACGTAAGTGAATTGGAAAACGGGCACTACATTAAAATTAACACGCTGACCGGAAGGAGCGAAGATGTTTGCTGGTTTGATATTTCAAAGGCCTATCAGCAAGATAATCAGTTGAGTTTTGGGGAGTCAGTAATGAAAGTAGACAGTTTGCTGCACCAGGCGGTCAAACGTAGAATTGAAAGTTCAGACCTAAGGGTAGGGGCATTCTTGAGTGGTGGTATAGACAGTGGGGTTATAACGTCTATGGCGGCAGAATATACCACGCAGCTGAAAACATTTACGGTTAAAGTAGCAGGATCATACGATGAATCTGCCCTGGCTGCAATGGTTGCCAGGAAATACAATACAGATCATACTGTTGTTGAAATAGATTTTTCAAGTCTTGCGGATGATATTGAAGGCATTATTTCTAATCACGGAGAGCCTAACTCTGACAATTCGGCCATCCCTAGTTATTATATTGCTAAAGAAGCTAAGAAATATATCACTGTGGTACTGAACGGCGATGGTGCAGATGAGTTGTTTGGCGGTTATCGGCGCTACGTTCCCTTTAAACATTTTGACTTTTTTAATCAAAGTGCAACGGCGAAGAAAATTGCTGGGGGGCTGGCTGCCCGGCTTCCAATTGCCCATCAAAAAGCTAGTTTGTATACCTATATATATAGGTTCCTGAAATTTGCGAGTTATCCGGATTTAACGAGTATTTATTGTTCAGCCTCTTCGGATCTTTTTGTAGGTTATGAGGACCAATTTGTATGTCCGCCGCAACTTGGGAGATTTAACACAGACCTGCAGACAATTAATGAATATCCAATATCCGCTTTGAAGAAGATGATGCTGATGGATTTTGAATCTATGCTGTTCAGCCGGTTATTGCCAAAAATGGATGTTGCTACTATGGCGCACTCGCTGGAAGGCAGGAGCCCTTTTCTGTGCAAAGGCATCCTTGAGTTTGCTCCGGGCATGCAGGATAGTTTTAAGGTGCGCAACCTGAATACAAAACACTTACTTCGAACATTGGCAAAACAGTACCTGCCGCCTGAACTCGTGAACCAGCCCAAACGTGGTTTTGAAATACCATTGCAGGAATGGGTGGACAATCAGCTTAAGGATGTAATATCCAGTTATCTGCTTTCTTCAACTGCCCTGTATCCGAAAATGATAAAGAGGGATTTTGTTGAGAACCTGTTGGCTAAGCGAATTCCAATATCAGCAGAAAGAAGGGCTAAAATGCTATTCTGCGTATTCAGCCTTGAAGTGTGGTATAAAAACCTTCCCCAGTAAATTTTATCAAATATAAATTTATAATTATGAAAGTATTGGTTACCGGTACGGCCGGTTTTATTGGCTACCATTTAGCAAAATATCTCCTTGAGCGGGGAGATGAAGTTGTTGGACTCGATAATATCAATAACTATTATGACGTAAACCTTAAATACGCAAGGCTGGAAGATTCTGGCATCGCCCGGAAAGAACTGGCTTATGGAAAAGTAATTCAGAGCCAAACATATGAAGGATACCAGTTTATCAAGCTGGATATGAACGATTTTGTGCATATGCAGAAGCTATTCAATAATTTCAGGTTTGATGCAGTTTGCAACCTGGCGGCCCAGGCTGGTGTTCGATATAGTCTGACCAACCCTAAAGCCTATCTGGATGCTAACTTATCTGGCTTTTTAAATTTATTGGAATGCTGCCGGACCCACCAATGCGCGCATTTGGTATATGCCAGTTCGTCAAGTGTATATGGATTACATAAAAATATGCCATTTTCAACGGCACATAGTGCAGATCACCCTGTTTCATTATATGCTGCATCTAAGAAAAGTAACGAGCTGATGGCCCATGCTTATAGTCATTTATTCCAGATACCGACTACAGGTCTTCGTTTTTTTACAGTTTATGGTCCCTGGGGCCGCCCGGATATGGCTTTATTCCTATTTACCAAGGCTATTCTTGAAGACCGGGAGATTGACATTTATAACAATGGGTTTATGAGGCGGGATTTCACCTATATTGCCGATATTGTGGATGGAATTGCCCGCGTGATTGATTGTCCTGCAACAGGGAATGAGCTGTGGGATGCAAATATTCCTGATCCGGCATGCTCATTTGCACCTTATAAGTTGTACAACATAGGAAGAGGCAAGTCTGTAGAGCTGATGGAATTTATTACTGAAATAGAAATAAAACTAGGGAAAAAGGCGCGTAAAAACTACATGGCAATGCAGAGCGGGGACGTTGTAGACACCTGGGCGGACATTTCTGCCCTAAAATCCTTAATGGGATACGAACCAAAAACTTCTGTTTGTGAAGGCATAAATCAGTTCATTGATTGGTACCAGAATTTCTATGGACTAACTGCGTCGACAGGTGGCAAAAAAGTGAAAGTCAATCTGCCATTTTCTGCAACGTTTCCGGCATAAATTTTGAATACTACACATATTTGTGAAGAAAGGCCAAATTAAATTGATCAAATCCTCTTGAATCTGACATTTAGGTGACACAATCACAGCTTTATTACACTGGAAGTTGATATATTATTTTAATTTATACACGTAAATGTATAATGTTATACTTCTGTGACACAAAGTCTCATAGAAAACAATTCGAATAAAGATTGTAATGGCCTAACTGTTAGTGGGGTTAGAGTTAATTATTGGACAATTTTTCTCAAATATGCTAAAATCCTATAAATAATGAATTAATTCCTAAAAAACCTATGTTTTTATGCTGGTCAGGAATCTTCCGGGCCTTACTTAAAAACATTGGATTTCCATATTTTTTGGCGTGCATACGGTGCGAGCGCAAAGCGTTAACATTGTATACATAAAAAACAACATGGAATTAAAAAGAAAATTAACACAACAAAAATTGACCATGAGCTTTTTATTAATGCTGGTTGTAATAACTTTTAGCAATTGTAAAAAGGACTCAAACGTAAGCAGGACAGATGCATTGTTAACAACTCAGGATGCGGCTTTAAGCGTTGTAGCAGAAAAGGTTAGCAGCCCTGTAACAGTAAATTTAAGTAATGCCGCTAGTGACGGAGGATATTCATATAAAGCCTATAATATCCAGGGCACTGGCGACGAAAATGGAAAGCTAAGCCAGTCGACCTTAAAACTGTACGAAGACGGAAAAGAAATTGGCCCTGCGCATACAGCACACGCTGATATCAGAAGCAGTGGTAAAGGAAGATTCAGCAATTGGGGAAATGCATTGTATTTCTCAGCGTCTGATAACTCCGATCCTCGTAAGAATGGCCGTAAGTATACCTATACTATAGGAAGTACATCAAATGGTGGTAATACTACTGCACCGGTAAATCCGGTTGGAAACGGAACTATCATTGGATATGCAATGCAAGGTGGCCAAACCACAGGTGGCCAGGGAGGTAAAACTGTAGAAGTATCTACGTTAGCTGCATTAAAATCTGCGGTATCTTCTAATGATGCCCTGATCATCAGAGTTTCCGGACGAATTACTGGTACCGGATATATGAACGTTAAGTCTAATAAGACGATACTGGGTGTGAAAGGTTCAAGTCTTGAAGGCGTTGGCTTACTTGTCTATGGTACAAGCAATGTGATTATCAGAAACATGACCATCAAAAATGTGGTAACTTATTCTAACATTGTCATTAAGGAAGACGCACACCACGTTTGGGTAGACCACTGTGATTTATCATCTGACAGAAACCATGGTTGGGACTACTATGACGGTCTGCTTGATGTTGGAAGGCGCGCCGATTACGTAACTTTTTCTAACAACAGGCTGCACGATAGTCACATACCGATGCTGATTGGTTTTGGTGATGAGAATACGGATGATATCGGACACCTAAGAGTAACTGTATATTATAATTATTTCTATAATGTGTCTGAGCGTCAGCCTTGTACAAGGTTTGGTTACATGCACGTTTTCAACAACTATATGCAAAACGGTAGTGGCTACGGAATTGGTGCTACAATGGGATCAGTGGTACGTACAGATAACAACTACTTCGAAAACCAGAAATGGGGATTATATACTGAATTTAACTCTAAACCAGGTTACTTCAGTGGAGCAAACACTAACATATTTAAAAATGTTGTAGAAAATAAAGTATCTACAGCTGCATCAAACTGGGTACCTTCTTATGAGTACAAATCTGCGCTACTTGCTGCTGATCAGGTTCCAGCATATGTAACTGCAAATTCAGGCGCTATACTAACGCTTTAGGTATAAATACAATTATCCGCTAGCGGATCATACAATAATCATTTAATAAGGCCGGTCATACTCATGACCGGCCTTAAATATTTTAAGCTAAATTTTACCGTTCGTAATTGCTCTTTTAATATCTGACCGATGGGAAAAGGAAATAAAATAATCCTGATTTCTTGTGATTCACCAAGATCGCTTCTGGATTTTAGGGGTAAATTAATGGAAGTACTACTAGTGGATCATGACGTGCACGTTTTTACGCCATCTATCACTCAAGAGTCAATTGTTATTGAATTGAAATCTATGGGTGTGCACGTCCATGAAAATCGTCTGCAGCCAAGCACCGTTCATATCGCATCTGACCTTAAATATATCAACGACCTCTACCGCCTGATCAGAAAACTTAAACCCGACATCTTTTTCCCATATACCTTTAAACCTGTGATTTATGGAACATTGGTGGCCCGTCTCTGCGGTGTTAGGACAATAGCTCCAATGCTTACCGGCCTCGGTTATAACTTTTCAGTACATACTGAACGGGTTACCCCGCTCCAAAGGATTACGAGGCTGCTACTCAAAATTAGCTTACTGCCGCACAGCAATTTACGGCTCATCCTGCAGAATAAAGATGATTGCGCAAGTCTTCGTCAATATAATATCATTAATGCGAAAAGCAAAGTACATGTGGTAAATGGATCTGGTGTTGACCTTAACCATTATCACTATTCGGAACCTGATCTGGTCAACGTGCGTTTCCTGATGGTATCACGGTTAATCAAAGCGAAGGGTATTGAGGAGTATTACCATGCGGCCAGTTTGGTTAAGGCACGGTTTCCTGATATCAGTTTTACTTTAATTGGCGCCTACGAAGATAATGTAGATACGATTGATGCGGACTTGTATCAGCAAATTTTATCAGGCAACGTGCTGGATTATATAGGACTGGTGACCGATGTAAGACCTTTTATTAAAGAAGCATCGGTAGTTGTACTGCCTTCGTATTATGGCGAGGGAGTACCAAGATGTTTGCTGGAAGCGATGGCGATGGGCAGGGCGATTATTACCTGTGATTCTGTGGGCTGCAGGGAAACCGTTAACCAGTTGGAGGAAAAAAAGAATGGGTTTCTGGTGCCGCGGAAAAACGCGAAGCAGCTGGCATCGAGAATGGAATATTATATCAATAATAAAACGGATATCACTCGTTTTGGCCTAAACGGCAGAAAGTACGCAGCGGAAAAGTTTGACGTAAATGAAATTAACAAGGTAATGGTTAATATACTCTCGAGGACCGCACAAGTTTAGTGTCAAGTTGGGGGAAGGTGGTTTGCGGTTTTTGCATGCTTTAATTCTCAATATATGAAATCTATTGGAGGTTATCTTGATTTTCAGCTAAACAAAGGGGTCGAATATTATCCAGACCTGATTAAACTCAATACCGGCAGAAATGCATTAGAATATATCCTGAAGATTAAGCGATACAAGCTGGTACATCTGCCATACTTTACCTGCGAGGCAGTATTGGAACCGATTGAGAAACTGAAAATGCAATATCAATTCTACACAATTGATGAGCAACTGGATCCGGTGCTTGATTTTGCAGTAGGCGATCAGGAATGTTTGATCTACACAAATTATTTTGGCCTGAAACAGCAGACAGTTGAAACACTCGTCCCAAAATTTAACAACCTCATTATAGATAATTCGCAGGCTTTTTTTTCTGCCCCTATAGAAGGGGCAGACACATTTTATAGTTGCAGGAAGTTTTTTGGCGTGCCGGACGGCGCCTACCTGCAAACTAAAAGTGTTGCACGACTCAAAATGGACAAGGATGTTTCTTATGAAAGATGTAGCCACCTGCTGAAAAGTATTGATTTGGGTATAGAGGAGGGCTACGCCGATTTCCAGGAAAATAGTAATGGCCTATCCAAAAATCCGATACGAAAGATGTCCGCGTTGACGGAGCGGTTGATGGGTAGTATAGATTACAAATTTTGCAAGTTCAGAAGGAACTCCAATTTTTTCTATTTACACGAACACCTTCAGGAATACAACGATTACGTGTTTGACGATGCCGCAATCAATGGCCCAATGATTTATCCGCTGGTGATAAAAAATGCCGATTTACGCGCCAGGCTGCTGGAGAACAAAATTTATGTGGCTAGATATTGGCCAAATGTGCTGGAATGGACTACTAAAAAAATGTATGAACATTACCTCACTACCAATTTGGTAGCATTGCCAATAGATCATAGGTATAATCATGCTGATATGAAAAGAATTATAAACCTCATAAAAAATTATTTATGAAAGACGTATACGATATCATTGAAAAGACGCATCTGTTGACTTTGAAGGATCAGGCAGAATGGCTTAAGTGGATAGAAAGATCTTATCAACACGATTTTTATCATTCCTGGTGTTATCATGATCTGCACGGGGATCTTGGAATTCCATTGTTCTTTGTGTATGAATACAACGGCGACTTCGTGGGTTTTCCTTTTATAAAAAGGTCAATTGAGGGTTTTGATTACTGTGACCTCACTTCAGTATATGGCTATTGCGGCCCGGTTTCAAATCTGCCATTTAGCAAGTTGAGCCATGAATTTGTTGTGCATTTTAAATATGCTTTCCTAAGTTTTTTGAAATCGGAGCAAGTGGTCTCTGTTTTTTCCGGGCTCAATCCATTTATGGATCAGACGGCATTGTTAAAGGTAATTGGAGGACTTACTGACAATGGAAAAACAGTAGTGATTGATCTCTCTGTCAATCTTGAAGTTCAACGGAAAGGTTATAAAAAACGTGTGCATAACAAAATCCAACGTCTTCGTGATCTAGGCTGGACCGTCAAACAAAGTACCCGATGGGAGGACCTGGAGGTGTTTGCGGCGCTTTATGCTGCAAACATGGACAGATGTTGTGCCAGGGATAACTATAAATTTGATATCGATTTTCTGTATGCGATATTAAATACAGATGAATTTGATGCGCGCCTTGTGCTGGTTTACAATGAAAAAGATTTTGCTGTTTGCGGCGCAATCGTAGTGAACACTGGAGAAGTTCTTCAAGCCTATCTTTTAGGTACCAGGGAAGAATACAGGTATGCTTCGCCAGCCAAGTTACTTACCGAAGAACTCACCATCATGAGTCGCGACCTGGGATTGAAATACTTTAACCTTGGCGGTGGCCTTGGCTTTCGGGAAGATTCTTTGTTTGACTGGAAATGCAATTTCACGTCCCTCACTTTTGATTATACAACCTGGAGGTATATAGCTAATAAGCCGATTTACGAGCTGATTGTTAACTACTATGGAGTTGACCCAAATGATGAGATGGATTACTTTCCACTATACCGCGTTAATGTTAATGCGAATAAAATTTGAATGACTATGAAAAGGAAAATGTTTTTAGACCGGATTTGTTCACCATGGCTGGTTTTTATCGTAGACCAGGTAATTCTTATTTTTGCGGTGCTCACCTCGCTGTATATTCAGCAGCGTGTGAACTATGATGAGGTTTTTACGGTTAAAATTCTTACATGTTTAACTATTTATAATATAGTAGCAGCAGCGGTCTTTATTTCAATGAAAGTCCATACAGGCATTATCAGGTACAGTAGCGTAGTTGACGTCTCGCGTGTGTTTAAAGCCGTATTTCTGGTTAGCATTATCTTTGAATTAATAATAGGATTACTGTTAGCACCTTATTTACATATTTCTCAGAGCTGGCTATTATCAGTATTAATAATAAACTTTTTTATTTCCGCAACGGTTTTAGTGGTGATGCGGGTGACGGTTAAGCTGACATATCACTATCTGGAGGACCTCAATATTACAAATAAAGAGGTGCTTTTAATTTTTGGTGCCGACAGTTCCTCACTGCTTATTAAACATGGTCTGGATGCCTCATTAGAGAGGAACTTTAAACTGCTTGGCTTTATAGATGATAACCCGCACAAAAAAAATAAGCAGATAGAAGGTAAACAGGTATATGGATCTAGCTCTATTTCCAAACTTAAATCAAAATTCGAAGTAGAAAAAATGATTGTAATGGAATGCTGTGCAGACATGGCCGGGCGTAAACAGGCTATTGAACGTTGCCTGGAACACGGTATAAGAGTGATTTCTGTACCCGCATCCAATCATTGGCTGAACGGGAAACTCAAACTGAGCGAATTGCCCGATCTAAAAATAGAAGACCTTTTGCAGCGTGAACCTATTAATATGGACCGGTCGTTGGTTTGTGAAGGCATACGCGGAAAGCGTGTATTGGTAACTGGCGCAGCGGGGTCAATAGGATCAGAAATTGTGCGGCAGGTGCTCAGTTGTGACCCGGCTCTGGTGGTACTTTGCGACCAGGCAGAAACGCCTTTACATTATATGCAATTAGAGATTGAAGATAACTTCAAAGACAGTAAATGTGAATTTTGCATTGTGAATATGCAAAATTACGACAGGCTTAAAAACATATTCGAGAGTTGGCGGCCCGAGCTGGTATTCCATGCAGCGGCATTGAAACATGTACCCATGATGGAAAGAAATCCATCAGAGGCGATCCGGACAAATGTATTGGGTACTAAGTTGCTTGCGGACTTATCAGTGCTGTATGAAGTTGAAAATTTTATTATGATATCAACCGATAAAGCCGTGAACCCGACAAATGTGATGGGCGCCTCCAAAAGAATTGCCGAAATTTATATACAATCGCTACATAACTTGCAGGAGGACAGGCCTCATGGCACGAAATTTATAACCACCCGTTTTGGTAATGTATTGGGGTCGAATGGGTCAGTAGTTCCACGTTTTAGGGAGCAGATTGAACGGGGAGGGCCGGTTACTGTTACTGACCCGAACATTACCAGGTACTTCATGACCATTGCCGAGGCTGTTCAATTGGTTCTTGAAGCCTCGGTGATGGGAAAAGGTGGTGAGATCTTCATTTTTGATATGGGTAAGCCCATCAAAATTCTGGAGCTGGCTATCAGTATGATCAAATTGGCAGGATATTTACCCTATAGGGATATACAGATTCTTTTCACTGGTTTGAGGCCCGGGGAGAAGCTTTACGAAGAATTATTGAATGAAACGGAGCTGGTTTTGCCGACTTATCACGAGAAAATTAAAATCGCAAATGTTATGTTTTACCCATACCTCTACGTCTACAGGCATGTTGAACAGTTATTGCAACTTTTAAAACAAGGCGACAATAGAACGATCATCAAAAAGATGCAAGAAATTATCCCTGAATACCACTGCAGTAACCTTTTGAAGGAAGAAATTAGTGGTGCCCAAATCTAATCATTTGTCAATCCTGACTATTTACCTAACTTATGAATATATATCATGATACAATTTAACGCAGGACAATTAGTAGAACTGGCGGTTCGCAGACAGAATATAAATATTAGCGAACTTTCACGAAAAATGAACATAAACAGGAGAACATTATATAATTGGTTTCGACAGGAAACACTGAGTCCTTCTGTTATTTACTCTATCAGTCAGGCCATCGGATATGATTTTTCGAATGAATTCCCTGAGCAGTTTTTTAAGACAAGATCACATTCTTACAAAATTGGTCAGCGCGATGACGCATACATATCTGCAGAGGATGCTAAAGAATACTGGATGAAAAAGTATATTTCTTTGCTGGAGGACTACAAGCTACTGCTTGAAAAGTCTAAAACGATGAAAACAACAGTTATGAACGATAATTAAAAATGTTTGGACGAAGATTAAGAGTAATTTACTTTGATTTACAGTTGTTTACGTTGATCATCGAGGGTAAGCGATTTTAATAGTCATGACCTATTTGATGGTGTTGAAAGATGATAGACACAGCTAAATGTTAGTTAGCAATGGAAGACTCGATACGCCATAATGAACAATATAACGATAAATGATGATCAACAGTGATATGTATTGATTACCGTGATTTACTGTAATTATCGGTAATTGATGTTAATTGCCAGTGCTGATCGACAATTGTTTATACCGTTATTTATGTTGTAAAAACAAAATGCCCTTCTCTGAAAAAAGAAGGGCATTTTGTTTTTACAGGAGGTGATTCTGCTTTCCCGGAGCTGCAGATTTCGCTTTTCAGTGAATATTGTTTTTACAACGTTGCCATATCGATGACAAATCTGTAACGCACATCGCCTTTTTCCATCCGCTCATAAGCAGTCTGGATGTCCTTCATGTCTATCATTTCGATGTCTGAAACGATATTGTTTTCTGCGCAGAAGTCAAGCATTTCCTGAGTTTCAGCTATACCGCCAATACCAGAACCACCAATGCTCTTTCTGCCGCCCAATAGACTAAAGGCAGCAATTTCTGCTGGTTTTGGTGGTACACCAACACAAATTAAGGTACCATCAGTTGCCAGTAAAGAAAGGTACATGTTGAAGTCATGCTCAGCTGATACCGTATCTAAAATAAAATCAAAGGTACCCATTGCAGCTTTCACTTGTGCCTCATCCGTAGTAACTACAAAATGATGTGCGCCAAGTTTTTTTGCATCTTCTTCTTTTTTAGGAGAGGTACTCAGTACCGTTACCTCGGCACCAAAAGCCACGCCGAATTTCACACCCATGTGGCCTAAACCGCCCAGGCCTAATACAGCTAATTTATGACCTTTACCTACTTTCCAATGTCTCAGCGGAGAATAAGTTGTGATGCCAGCGCACAATAAAGGTGCAACTGCCGCAAGATCCAGTTTTTCTGATACACGCAATACAAATTCTTCCCTTACCACAATTGTGTTAGAGTAGCCACCATAAGTTGGCGTTTTACCATCACGCTCAAGGCCATTGTATGTTTGTGTATTACCTTCGAGACAATATTGCTCAAGGTCTTTTTTACAATTCACACAAACCTGACATGAATCTACCATACAGCCTGTACCGGCCAGGTCACCTACTTTAAACTTTTTCACATGGTCGCCCACTTTCACTACGCGGCCTACGATTTCATGTCCTGGTACCATAGGAAAGATGCCTGGAAACCAATCGTTTTTTATCTGGTGTAAATCTGAGTGACAAACGCCACAAAATAAAATGTCAAACTGTACATCATGAGGACCAACCTCGCGGCGCTCGAATGACCAAGGTGCTAAATCTTCGCCAGCACTTTGTGCAGCATACCCTTTTGTTTCTATCATTTAGTTATTTCGTTAAGTTGCTATAAAGGTACGGCCTTGTTAGAACTGCCGACTGTAAAAATCAAATCATTGATTGCAAAATTCAAACATAATATTTTAAACCTTGTGGCAGTGGCTAATAAAAATTAGGCAATTGGTAAAAATGCTGTTGCAATCGCAAATAGTTTGATTTCCGTGCGTCATTCAGCTGAATGATCGTATGATTATAAACTTACTGAGTCAAGTGCCCAATCAGTTTATACAACAGGCTGTGTAATTGTTGCGCTTCCTCTAGCGAAATTCCAATATTACTTGTTAAATGCCCCGGAACTGCAACAGCCTTCAATTTTAACATTGCACCGTTCTTTGTCAGGGAAATAATCATACTTCGTTCATCCTCAAGGGAGCGGGTACGATTTATCAGGCCCGTGTCTTCCATTCTTTTCAGTAGCGGTGTAAGCGTGTTGGTTTGCAGATGAAGTTTATCAGAGATTTCCTTCAGGTTTACAGAATCTGTCTCCCATAATATTAATAATACCAGATACTGCGGATAGGTTAAGTCAAGTTCCTCCAGGAAAGGCTGGTAACATTTAGTGACCAGTCGTGAAGCTGCATAAAGGGGAAAACATAATTGGTTCTCCAGTTTTAGTGAGTCATTTTCGTCCATATATTCCGCTTTTGCCGTTCATTGTTAACAGCTAATGATGATGATCTTGCTAAAGTTGTTATCGCTGTCTTTTGTTAGTTCATTCATGACTGATTGTTTTATTTTCATTCATTACTGAATGTTTTATTTTCATTCATAACTGATTGTTTTATTTTCATTCATTACTGTTTGTTTATTAAATAAATCACAGTTTTCGATATATGAATATATTATTATTATCTGCCTGTTTAATCACTATTTTAATCAGGTGATAACTGCTTTTTCTTAAACAAATATCTCATCGCACCAGTCGACCACAACGCCCATGCAATTAGCACTGGCTGAAAAAATAATCTGGTCAGGCGGGATTGGTCGGTGTCCAGTCCAAAGGCAGATGTTCCATTTAAATACTGGGCAATATTACCCGGGAAAATTAAAAGGTAAAACAGGGCCAGCGCAAGGCCAACATAGATCTTTTTACTAATCCAGAATATCATGGCAATTCCCAGTGATATTTCTGCCACACCGGATAGGAGTACAACAAGGTCTTTGGAAATTGGCACCCAGTTGGGTACCTGCGCCTGAAAATCTGCCCTTTGAAAAGTAAAATGCCCAATGGCAGCGAGAATCATAAATGATCCCAGAATTACCCTCATGATATTTTGGAAAGTTGTAGTTTTTTGCATAAAAAGTTATTTGAAACAGGTGTTACTGTCAGGGATTTGCTGTTTAGGGTATATCTTGTAACGGGTATTGGTTTCAGGGATTCTTGTTCAGGGTATGTCTTGTAATGTATATCGCTATCGGCGAATCATTATTTTATAGTTCATCTGTTCTTGAATGCACTATGTACTCTTTCCTACATTTATATCGTGCACGATATAAATGTAGGGATTTATTTATAATTTCTTTTTATTTGTACGGTTTAACGATCACTTTTTTTACATGGCAAACCAATAAGGTGCAAACCATCAAAGATAAAAAGGAAATGCTTATTGTTGATTATGAGGATGCCAGTGGACAAACCGGTTTTGAAAAACCGGCATTATTATACCTCCCCGCGGGAAGTAAAGAGCTGAAAGTTTGGTAATGCACAAACTGTGAGAGGCTTTACCTAAGGTTGCCTTGCTAAAGTTTATGGCTGCTAATGTTTGAGTTTATCTGCGTCAACTGATGACGCAAATTGCTGTAAGAGCAGCTTTAATTTCGGATTGACGATATTTTCGCAAAATGGCTTTTCAGGATTGCTGTAATAATAATTTGTAAATTCTTCGGTGTTCAACCTGAACTCCCTGTAGGACAAAATTTTCGTGATAATAGGACTATCATACCCGCTTTGTAGCGAAGCAATCGCATCGGCGGCTATTGCTTTTTGCGTATCGTTAAAGGTGTAGATGGCCGAGCGATATTTTGAACGCATACTATGATTAGACGTACAACTATGGGTGTACAAATGAATGGCGATCAGTGTTTGTAAATTGATTAGCTCACCGTCATATTCAACAATCACTGCTTCAGAGAAACCTGAGTTTTCAGCGTCGGAGGAGATCCATCCCTGTTGGACATTAGTAACGCCTTTTAGTGATAAGAAGATAGCTTCTGTACACCAATGACAACTTCCCCCAAAACCTATTTTATTGTTGTTCACCCTTTGAAAGTTATATCCTAATATGAATCAAATATAAGTAAAAATGCACTGACCATAATTTCAAAAAAAATGCGGAGATAAATTTATCTCCGCATTGAGTATTGATATTTATTTGATTATTGCTTTCTAGAGATTATTGATTTCTAAAGAACATTGATAACTATAAAAATATTGGATTTTATATGAAATCTTGATTTATCTACTAAATTTATATGCTTATTTGCCGGTTACCTCCAACCTGATATTCGCAACGGTAGATAAATCACTTTTTGCCTGGATAGTGAGTTCGCCACTACCTTGATTAGCTTTTACGATAGCAATTGCCTTACCATTATAGGCTCTTCTTTCAGTAGTGTGGTACGGTTCATGACTGGTGATATTTCCGTTGTCAACTGCCTGTACATAACCAGGGCCAGTGGTGATAAACTTGATGAGGTTATCTGCGTTGGGGCAGGGGATGCCATTGGCATCAACCACGGTTGCAGTAATGATTGCTGCATCATCCCAGCTGGCTCCCAATTTGAGTTTGCTTGCCGTCAATACGATTTTAGCAGGTGCCCCGGCAGATTTAAACTCCTCGCTTTTCACTTCTTTACCATTATTTCTTCCAATAGCTTTGATAGTCCCTTTTTCAAATGTCGCATCCCACTCACGCGGTGCGTCATTTACAGGTTTCTTCAATGCGCCTAATGATTTTCCGTTTAGGAAAAGCTCAACCTCATCGCAGTTACTGTAAACCTGGATCTTGGCATTATCATAGGTATCAAAATCAACCGGTGTCCAGTCGGCAACCCAAACTCCTGCGCCTGCATTGTCAGATTTTCTAACAATATGCACCACCGGCTGGTTAGACCACCAGCTTTCACGCTGCAATCCCTGCTGTTTCCAGTTTCCAGCCCTGTCAAATAATCCCTGGTTATTTGTGGTTTCAGGCCAGTCAGCTTCTCCAAGATAATCATAACCTGTCCATAAAAATTGGCCCGCCATATAAGGTTTGTCCCTTAATGCCAGCCATTGATTAAGAACGTGGGTATTTTCTGTTCCAATAACTTTCCATGTAGGATTAGCTTCATGTGCTGCCACCAACTCATTTTCACGGTAATTCTGCCCCACAACATCCATGTGAGCAGCGAAACCGTTGGTGTAGACTTTTGAATTTGCAGGACGAAACAACGCCATCGTAACTGGTCTGGTAGCGTCGTATTTTTTTACCATATCTTCCTGATCCTTATATACTTTATAACCTTCAGGGTAACTTAGGTCGTCATGGATTTCATTTCCAACGCTATAAATCACAATAGAAGGATGGTTCCTGTCTCTCATTACCATATCTTTGGTATCAATAGCCCACCAATCCTTAAAGATCAGGTTGTATCCTTTCTCCCCATTGTTTTTAGCTGCTGTCCAGGTATCAAAAGTTTCGTCCATTACTACAAAACCCATGCTGTCGCATAAATCCAGAAATTCTGGTGCTACCGGATTATGTGAAGTACGTATTGCGTTTACACCAACTTTCTTTAAGTTTTTGAAACGCTCACGCCAGATATCCAATGGAACTGCAGCACCTACCGCACCACCGTCATGGTGAAGGCAAACACCCTTAAGTTTATAATTTTTTCCATTTAACCAGAATCCGGTTTCAGCTATAAATTTCGCTTCTTTGATACCAAAAGTTATAGTTTGATCATCAATCACGGTTTTCCCGGAAAGGAGGGTGGTTACTGCTTTGTACAGGTTAGGCTTTTCTATATCCCATAATAGTGGATTGTTAATGTCTATATCCTGTTCAAATTCTATTGTGCCATTTGCAGGTATGGTCTGTCTGGTTTCGGACGTCTTCACTACGTTACCTGTTCCGTCGATAATCTTCGTTTGTAGAGTGTAGGATGCCTGGGCACCTCCGTTTTGTACTTCAGCCTTGATGTTTACTTTTCCTTTTTTGCTGGTAGCAACTGGCGTACTGATAAAAGTCCCCCAATGGGTGAAATGGGTAGGGTTTGTGCTTACTAGTCGCACATGCCTGTAAATCCCCGCACCAGTATAGTAACGTGAGGCCGGCTGAATCGTATTATCAGCTTTAACTGCAATTACATTTTTAGCGCCTTTCCCAAAGTTCAAAAACTTATTCAAATCATAGGCAAAACTACTGTAACCATAAGGCCTTTTGCCTAGATGGTTCCCATTCACCCATACCTCGCTGTTGGCCATTACTCCGTCAAACTCGATGGAATATTGCTTTTTAGGATCAGGATTGGATAAACTGAAGGTCTTACGGTACCAGCCGATTCCTGACGGCAGATAACCACCCCCTCGACTTGTGAGGTTTGACCTGTCATAGGTACCCTCTATGCTCCAGTCGTGCGGCACTTGTACTTTTTTCCAGGAGATGTCATCAAAAGATGTGTTTTCTGATCCGGCTACATCCTGGTCTATAAACTGCCAGTTGGAATCAAAATTGATAATTTCGCGTACCTGGGCACTTAGATTGAGGGTGCTCATAGTGAGAAATGCGGCTACCGAAAGGCTTAATTTCCAGTTTGAAGAGCTTAATTTGATGTTCATTTGAGAATTGTATTTATGGTTTCCAACTCGCCTTCGCTGAACGTTGTGTTTTCTAAAGCTTTAATGGAATCTAATATTTGTTCAGGTTTACTTGACCCGATCAGCACGGAGGTAATTCTTTTGTCCCGTAGTAACCATGACAATGCCATGTGCGCCAGTTTTTGTCCGCGTTGTTCGGCAAGTGCATTTAGTGAAGAGACTTTTGCCAGTTTATCAGCTGTGAGGTGCTCCTCATTAAGGAATACACCACTTGTTGCCACCCTTGAATCAGATGGTATGCCGTGCAGATATTTATCAGTCAGCAAGCCCTGCGCCAATGGCGAAAAAGGAATACAGCCAATTCCTTCCTTTTCCAGCAGATCTAATAGACCGTCTTCTACCCAACGCTCAAACATAGAGTATTTGGGCTGATGAATTAGACAAGGTGTTCCCAGTTTTTTTAGGATCGCAATCGCTTCCGTTGCTTCAGCAGGACGGTAATTTGATAGCCCAACATATAAAGCTTTACCCTGTTTAACTATCAGGTCGAGTGCATTCATTGTTTCTTCAATGGGTGTTTCTGGATCTGGACGGTGATGATAAAATATGTCAGCATAGTCCAGGTTCATCCTTTTCAAACTTTGATCCAGACTCGAAACAAGATATTTTTTTGAGCCCCAGTCGCCATAAGGCCCGTCCCACATTGTGTAACCAGCTTTAGTAGAGATCACCATTTCATCACGGTAACCTTTAAAATCCTGTTGCAGGATCTTGCCAAAGTTCTCTTCTGCAGAACCTGGTGGCGGTCCGTAATTATTTGCAAGGTCAAAATGCGTTATTCCATGGTCAAAAGCTGTCTTGATCAGGTTGCGGCTGTTCTCAAAATCATTTACATGTCCGAAGTTATGCCAAAGGCCTAAGGACAGTGCGGAGAGTTTCAATCCGGATTTACCGCATCGGCGGTATTCCATTTCTTTATACCGTTCTGGTGAGGGTTGATAAGTCATATTTGGATATTAATAGTCGTCACGAAGATAAAACTATTTTATATCGCAGGAAACAATGTAGGGAGTGATTCGTAAAATATTTAATCTTTTCTATAGTAAAAAAAGGTTGTTATTTATGCGGAATAGAAGGCGTTTAGTTGGATAGACAGGTTCTCTATTAAACGTATGGACTATGGTTCTTAATCTGAAGTAAAGGAAATGCGTACCTTTGGCACAATTTGCTCCCATTCTAACATGCAATTAAACTTAAGATCTGTACAATGGTCCGCCGGAAATGTAATCCGCTTTTTTAAGAGTGAATATTTTCTGGATGCTCTTCGCGTTACCTTAAGTATCATTATTCCCTTCGCTGTATTTTATGAGTTGATAAACCCGCCTGCGGCTATTACCGTTGGGGTGGGAGCACTGCTAATTAGCTTAACTGACTCTCCGGGTACATTTAATGATAAGATAGTGATGTCTGTTAGTAGTTTGTGCACATTTTTTTTGGTATCGCTGGTAACCGCACTACTTATAAATAATATCATATTGTCGGCCCTTCTAATAATAGTGTTGTGTATAGTTTTTTCATTATTCACCGCTTTTGGTAAACGTTATGGATTGCTGGGAACTATGGGACTGATCATCATGACCTTTGTGCAGGGGTTAAAACCGGCTGATCCACTGTCATTTGGTTTTTATATTGCGGTTGGCGGAATCAGTTATTATCTGGTGAGTCTTATACAAACGCGATTATGGCCACTAAGTTCGGTACGCCATGCGCTGGGTGAATGCATCCTGTCAACAGCTGATTACATGAAAGCAAAAGCTGATTTTTATCGTCCTGAAACTAACCTCGAAGAATGCTACCTGAAAATTATCAAGCTTCACAATAAGGTAAGCGAAAAGCAAGAACAGCTGCGCGACCTTTTATTACGGAACAGACAGCTGATGCGTAAAGATCACGAGCAGGGACAAAGATTTTTACTGGTTTCTGTGCAGGTTATCGATTTATATGAATTGATTAGTGCTATTCATTATGATTATGAAAACCTACGGCAAAATCTAAAAGACAGCGGCTTACTTGAAGCAATTGCTAATATGATTGATAGTCTTGCCAGTAACCTTCGTTCGCCTGGTTTGGCTTTGTCTGCGAAATCCCGAGTGAAAGCAGCAGACTCGGCTGTTGATCAAATTGCCCTATTAAAAGAACAAATAAGCGAATTTTTGAATGTTAGAGGACCAGGGTATTCTTCGATCCTAATGAAATTATCAGATAATATCGATGATATATACGCGGGACTCAGGCAAGTAATTACTACCTTAACCAGTAAGTTTGAGGCAATTGAATTTCCATCAGACCTCCCTGCATATAAATTGTTTACATCGGCAGAAGGTGTAAACCTAGAAGCAGTGAAATCGCACCTCACATTTAAATCACCCATTTTCAGATTCGCTTTAAGGCTGTCGCTGGCCTGTATTGTGGCATTTTCTTTTACACTTCTGCCCGTCGGTCTTTACAGTTATTGGATTTTACTAACTGTAATCGTGATTATAAAACCAAGTTTCGGACATAGTAAAAAGCGAAATATCCAGCGACTAAAAGGTACACTCGGCGGTGTGATTATCGGAATCCTGCTATTGGCCATCGTAGGCAATGTTGCAGTTCAATTGATACTTGCAGCATTATTTCTCCTGGGATATTTCGTATACCTGCGACTGAATTATACACTGAGCGTGATGTTTTTAACACCAATGGTTATCATCTGCCTCAGCATATATAATGATAATTCCTCTATTGTAACCCAGAGGGTATTTGATACGCTTATAGGTTGTGGCATCGCTTTCGCGGCATCATATCTTTTTCCATCTTGGGAAGTGAAAAGACATTCTATGTATATGAGTGATGTGATCAAAGCAAACTTAAGATACCTGCGAATATTGCATGATCAGGCAGAGGGAATCCCCGCCAATATTACGTCTTTTAAGTTAGCAAGGAAGGATGTATATACAAAGCTTGCGGTACTTTCATCCGGGGTACAGAATATGCTACTGGAACCCAGGCACGCGCAGGGCGAAGTAAAACATCTTTATAGATTTGAAATCTTAAGCCATCAGTTGTCTTCCATTATTGCATCGTTTTTTCCTTTTTCTTATGGAAATGAACACCTCACGGAATTAAAGGGCAGCCTTGCTGATGCTATACAGTTATTGGAAAACAGCTTTCATATCCTTGACGACGACCAGCCGCTTTTGCCAGATACGGCCGATTACTATAGTAATGACGCTATAGTTGCCACTCAAGCCGACCACGTGGAATACCATAAAATACAGCAGATTTTACAAATTAGCAGAGCCGTTAAAAAGCAGGTAGAGGAATATAAGTTTGGAAAACCTTGATGTAACAATTTTTGCTTCGCTAAAACATTATTTCGATGTTAATGTTGACAATCATCTATTAATAAACCAATTACCAGATTGTAAAAATAATTGTATGACAGACCTCACAAGCAATCATATCCTGGATATGGAAAAATAACTATCGCATCAATCTGGCGAACAGTCTAACGGGTTATAAATCATTAAATCTCTTGGGCACAGTAAGTGAAGAAGGTGCAACAAATCTTTGCGTAGTTAGTTCTGTTTTTCATCTGGGCTCTAATCCTCCTCTTTTCGGCTTAATTATCAGGCCGGAAAGGGAACATAATGATACACTTAAAAACATAAAGTTAACAGGGCAATACACCTTAAATAATGTATTGCAACAATTCTACAAACAGGCGCATCAAACCAGTGCCAGTTATGCCTCCGGGATTTCTGAATTTGCTGAGTGCGGTTTCAATGAGCTTTTTACGGATGGTTTTAAGGCTCCTTTTGTGAAGGAATCATCTGTAAGAATTGGTCTTCAGCTGAAAGAACTGATTGAGATGACGATGAATGGTACAACACTGGTCGTCGGCGAAGTTACACATATACTTGCCGATGATTCATTGATAGGAGAGGATGGTTTTATTGATCCGTTAAAGGCAGGGACGGTGACACTTGCGGGGCTGGATAGCTATTACATCACTGAACCATTGGCACGCTTAAGCTATGCTAAACCGGGTATTGAGCCTCAAGAACTTAACAACAATGGTCAGTAAAAAGGCCAAACCTAACACCTTTCTTACAAAAGTGTATCGGTTTGACCTGATTGTTAATCTATACCCATTTGTCTAGTCAACTATAAAATTATAAATCGGAAACTATAAAATTATAATTCAACAAACTATAAGATGATTAATAAACTGAAGATGGATTATTTTATGATTTAAGAAATGCCAGGATATCTTTATTGATTGTTTCAGCCTCCGTAGTTGGCATTCCATGTGGGAAGCCCGGATAAGAAATCAGTTTTCCATTTGGTAAGAGTGCAGCAGCTTTAGGCCCTGAAATTGCATAAGGGACAATCTGGTCATCTTCACCGTGTAATACAAGAACAGGGATTTCTACACTTTTAAGATCTTCGGTAAAGTCTGTTTCAGAAAAGGCTTTGATCCCTTTGGTATGAGCCAATACGGAGCCCATCATTCCCTGACGCCACCAGTTTTTCTTTATTCCCTCAGATGGTGTTGAGCCTTCGCGGTTATATCCATAAAAAGCCGTTGGAAAATCCTGGTAATATTGAGCTCTGTGGAATGCAGTACCTTCGCGTATTTCATCAAAAATCGACAACGGCACACCTTCTGGATTACTATCGCTTTGAACCATGATAGGAGTTACGGCACTAATAAGAACTGCTTTAGCCACACGGTCTTTTCCATATTGAGCAACATACCGGATTGCTTCACCGCCACCAGTGGAGTGACCGATATGTATCGCATCTTTAAGGTCGAGTGCTGCGGTTAGTTCAGCAACGTCAGCAACGTACGTATCCATGTCATTACCTTCAGAAGATTGTCCCGATCTACCGTGACCACGACGGTCATGCGCAATAACCCTGTATCCTTCATTTAGAAAAAACATCATTTGTGCATCCCAGTCATCTCCAGATAGTGGCCATCCGTGGTGAAAAACAATAGGTTGTCCTGTTCCCCAGTCTTTGTAATAAATTTCAGTTCCGTCTTTAACTTTAATG
>Ga0247815_10000678_pt1 | contig 26756 bp, 15 predicted proteins | sample UWRJL194509B1_FD_181014 | JGI IMG/M metagenome (GOLD analysis project Ga0247815, IMG submission 181014) | Plant litter microbial communities from Arlington Agricultural Research Station in Wisconsin, United States - UWRJ-L194-509B-1 | ecosystem: Environmental > Terrestrial > Plant litter >...
CTCTGTGTTGCCGGATGTGCGCAACGGGCGAGCGGTACGTGTGAGGGCTGCCAGCTCGATTTTACTGGCGCAACCCGGGCCGTGCCTCGTGTTCTGACGCACCTCTCTTTGAACCCGTTACTTGGTTATATTATGGTGTGGGGAATGGAATGGACGTGGGTGGACGTGTGGATGGGGACGCGTGGGCTGATTGGGATGCGCTGGTGCGTCTGTACTGGGTGTTGTTTGGACTACCCTTGTTTCGTGTGGTGTTTGATGGGATATGCCCGTGGTGTGGATGTCATGTCGACGTCGTGTGCGGGTCTGCTGGGTGCTTGCGATCGTTCACCTTGCGATCCCGACGTGCCTTATCCCTGACACTACTCCATCCGTACCCCTTCTCATCACCCTGTTCGATGCGCTCAATTCTGGTGACATCCCACGTGTCCTTGTTCACATGCTTCGAATCGCTTGTCTGCTGTCGTACTCTCTGCGCGTGACGACGCCACACCCCCTTGCGCGACCGATCACGCTCGTCCCTTACAACTGCCACGACGCACGCTACATTCGCACCTTGCAGCCGGACATTAACGAGCTCATGCGTCCCACGCCCGGTCCATCTCCCGCCATGACCCTCTTCGGACCGGACCCATTCCCTCCATCGCCCAATCACTTCTCTCCTTCAACCCGTCCACGCACCGCAGACCCATTTGCATTACCATCTACCCAGTCGCCTCGGAGGTCAAAGACACCAGGTCCGCGGACACCAGGTTCTCAGAGTGGTGCGATGGTACCCTATGGAATGGCGTCGCCTGGGATGGGAGGTGGAGGGATGGCTATGGTTCCGTTCGATCCCGCCGCTGCTCAAGCTCAAGCCATGCCCCCTGCGTCCTCGCCAACAGGATACACGCCCGCTCATCGACTCGGTCGTTTCAGCGACCAGGCAAACTACACATCGCCCAGCATGCCTTCACTCTCTGCCTCTATAAGCGGCGCCACCTCTTCCTCGGCTGCACCGCGTACACCATCCGCGTCAGGTGGAATGGCACTCGTCCTCCATTCCTCCAGTTCCGGCGCGAAAGGCGGACCAGGACACAGCTTCATCAACCCCGTACGAGGAAACAAGATCGACGCCGTCTGGCACCCGGACCCCGACGCGCCAGACGACAGACGGTTCAAACCCCCGCCGCAACAGCAGATGTATTATCATGAAGAGGAGGAGGATTATGGGATGCAGAGTCCCAGTGCGGGGTTGTTTCCGTTGCCGCCGAGAGGGATGGAGTTTGAGGATCCGTATCCGCCGAGAGCGTTGCCTGCGCCGGATGAGAGGATGATGTTGGAGGCGCCGCCTGGGAACAGTCCGACGCAGGGGACGGGGTTGTTTCCCGGGTCGCCGAGGGATGGAGAGTATCGTGGGTCGCCGGGTGGTGGAGAGTATCGTGGCTCGCCAGGTGGTGGTGAATACCGCGGGTCGCCTGGTGGAGGAGAGCATCGCGGCTCGCCTGGTGGTGGAGAGTATCGGGGTTCGCCTGGTGGTGGTGGTGGTGGTGGTGGCGGCGAATATCGAGGCTCGCCTGGAGGTGGTGGATACCAGGCCTCGCCAGGTGACGGTGGTGGATACCACAGCTCGCCGGGCGGTGGCAGTCTTGCAGGCCCGCCGAGGGACGGCGGATTCGCGGGGTCGCCCAGGGATAGCGCGTATCAAGCCAGCCCTCGCGACGGTGGCTTTGCCGGGTCCCCGCGCGATGGCGGGTTTGCGGGTTCGCCGCGTGACGGAGGCTTTGCTGGTTCGCCGCGTGACGGCGGGTTCGCTGGTTCACCACGCGATGGAGGCTTTGCAGGCTCGCCACGCGATGGAGGCTTTGCGGGTTCACCACGCGATGGAGGGTTCGCTGGTTCACCACGTGATGGAGGAGGCGGTGGCGGCGAGATAGGGTTGATGGTTACACCTGCGTCGCCGACTGGCACCGTCAAGTCGGATCGCGAGCAGAGCGCAGCGATGCTGTCGCCGAGCTTGGCAAGATCGCCCAGTGGGAGACTACGCTCGCCGAGTGGGGCGTCCGTGACACGTAGTCCGAGTGGAAGGAGTATGGTCGGCAGTCCAGCTGCGCGGACGTCGAGGACAGACGCGAGTCCTGCGCCGAGCTTTGGCATGGTACTTGATCATGGCGCGCCAGAGGGTACGTCCCCCTTCCTCGTTCGCTCGAGTTGACTGACACGTGTTGGCGCAGGCACACCCGCAGGCGCAATGTCCATCCTCAACTCGCCCGCCGCCTCGCTCAAAGGCGTCACCTCTGGCTCCCTCGTCGGGCCCAGTCCCTTGCGCAACGCACTCGGCACCTCCCTCCCCGGCACCGCCCAATCCACAAACGCACCTCTGCCCGACAACGACTCTGCCGCTGCAGGCTGGGGTTCCGGCGCCGACGGTATCGCAGACGGGAGTATCGGTTTACACGGCCTCAGTACACCGCGCGGGAGTACGTATGGAAGTCCTGCCGCACGCTCGCATCGCGCTTCGGTATCGGGTCCGTCGCCACTTGCTATGCAGCCGCCGATGTCGCCTGCGGGTAGTCAGCCGCCGTCGACACCACTTGCGGCGGGTGGGGCGACGCCGATGGGGAGGACGCCGAGGCCGACGTTGTTGACGCCGCGTAGCTCGCATTCGCATCGAGCGTCAATATCGGGACCGTTGCCTACCTCGCCACTAGCTGGTTCACCGCATCCTAGCGTGTCGCCTACGTCACCATACCCGAGCGCTTCGCCGACCACGCCGCATGGGATATCGCCCGTGTCACCACTTGCAGGTTCGAGGCCAGGGACACCGAGGTCGATGTCGCATTTGGACCCGGCAGCTGGTGGAGGAGATAGCGATAGCGAGGGCAGCGTGGCGAGTCTGTTGAGGACGCCGAGGGGTGTGCCGTTGCCGAGTACGCCGAGCGATGCGGATGGATGGGCATCGTCGCCGAGGAGTATCAGAAGTGTGTCTTCGGGGAGTGGTCGTGAGTGTCTTTAGTTTCGCGGAAGGTGGTGTAGGTGCTGACGTTGCGGTAGCTCGTGATCAGGAACGGCTACGGGACGCGTTGAGTCCGACGCTTAGTAGGCGTGCGTCCGCTGCGCCGAGTCTGAAGAGCCCGGTCGCTTCCATCAACGATACCAGGAGCCCGGCTGCGTCCGTCCATGACTCGAGGAGCCCTGCCGCGTCCATCCATGACGCCAGGAGCCCAGCCGCGTCGATTCATGACACCAAGAGTCCCACTGCATCGATTCACGATACCAGGAGCCCCGCTCCGTCTATGCACGACGCCAGGAGTCCCGCCCCGTCCATGCGAGACGCCAGGAGTCCCGCCGTCTCTATGCGGGACGCCAGGAGTCCCGCTGCATCTATACACGATGCTAAGAGCCCTAGCCTCGCCTCTGTCCGCGACCCACGCAGCCCGGCCGCCTCAGTGCACGACGCCGGGCCGAGGAGTCCGACAGGCAGCATGCGCACGCCGAGTATGAAGAGCCCGACTGGAAGCGTTAGAAGCACATCGATGCCCATGAGCCCTGGTGGTGTTGAGGACAGGGGCGCGACGCCAAAACCAGTAGCAGGTCCTTCGTCACCCACGGGATCGATGAGGTCGGCGATGGCGACACCAGCCAAGGCGGGCTCGTCATGGGGTTCTCCGCCGGCGAATGCAGCAGCGGGATGGGGTACGCCACCTGCTGGTGGGGCGGGTGGATGGGGAGCACCACCAGATGGCGCAGGCGGATGGGGCACAGTCGACCCGAACGCGGAACCTCCTGTCTCGGGATGGGATGGCGACTGGCAGGGAACGCCGGGCAGGAGTGGGTCGAAAACGCCAGGTCCAGCAAGTCCGGGTGGACCGAGTATCTATTCGCCGGGCCGCGCGTCGTTGGCCGCAGGAGCGAAAAGCCCAGCTGCGAGCATTGCGAGGAGTCCAACTGCTCCGCCAGGCTCGACCAGGTCTGTTGCGCGCTCGGTGGTACAGTCTCCAGCGGCGTCGGTCAAGGCGCCGTCTGTCGTACCGTCGCCTGCACCTGTTGCGCCAGTCTCCGTCCAACCATCGCCAGCCATGAGTAGCCGCTCGGGACCGAGAATTTACTCGCCATCCAAGCCATCACCTGCGCCGAGCGCCGCCAAAAGCCCGGCACCATCGTCGCACGCGAGGACTCCCTCCGGGCAAATGCCCGGCGGGTTTGACTCGCCGAAGCTCTTCAACGCACAGTCTCCGTCTGCTGCGTCGCGCCAGGGTACGATGACGGGCAGGTCTGCGGTACCAAGCCTGCTCGGTCCGCCCGTCGGTTACGAGGACAGCGAGTGGGGATATGCGCCCGGCGAGGATCCACTGCGCACACCAAGCAGAGGAGGTGGCGGTCTTGTTTGGGACCCGCTTGCTACACCTAGTGGCGGTAGCGTTCGTGGGATGGGCTCGCCACGCCCTCCGTCTGTTCGCAGCTACTCTGACATGCCGCCCGCGATGGGCTCGCCGGCATCGATCTCGCTGTCAGGCGTCGACCCCGCGCTCATCATCATGCCCGAGGTACCTTGGAACACTACACCGTCGTGGGCGCGTCACTGCTGGCAGGCCGCCTGCGTAAAGCTGCAGGAGCGCGTACAGGGCGAACCGGACGAGGCACAGTCGCCCAACTCTGTTCGCTCGAGGAAGAGTCAGCGCGCTGTCGACTCGGTGACGATGCAGAAGTGGCAGGACGAAGCAGTGCGGACGCTGCTCAAGGAGCTTCAGATGCGGTTGTTGTTGGACGTCGGGCCGGAGCAGGTGGAATTTTTCGAGGAAATGTTCGAGGCTGATCACATGTTTGTCGTGTCATATCTCACGGGCCAGAACGCTTGAGGCGGGCCAACCCTTCGTCTGGCAACATTATGCGTTTGTTTGTTGTTGTGTCATCAGTTTTGTATCAGTGTCGTTCTGCGTTTTGCATGTCATGCTTCTGGTCTCGCACAACTGTTTCCATGCCGTGTAGACAACTCTGTACCATTATCCTACCTCGCGTCGCGCTGCCGCACAATTTGCATTGAGTGTTGAATGTTGATCGTTTTTCTTGTCAGCTGCTTTCGAATATCAGTGGAGCGAATCAATATTTTAATAACGTTCGGTTCGGGCCTGATGGTATTGATAGCGGCGCGTTGTAGATGCTGCTTTGCACTCATATACACTGAAAGCCTTAGAATCGCAACGCCGCCTGTGTCTCATTCAACCCGCACCTCCGCACCCGCTTCCCGCATCGTCGCTATCAGGGACTCTCCAATATAGCACCTGCCAACGAATCCAAACTTGAGCTTGACCCAGCGAGGCAAGCCGTGTTCATCAAGTGCGCCATCCTGAGCACGCATCCTCGCCACCCACACGAGCTGCGACTCGACCACCGGGTCAGAATCCCCGAACACTGCACTGTAAAGCTCGAACAGATGAAGTCGGGGCCACATGACACGCGAATCGTTCCCGGTATTCTTTTCCGTTTCGGCCCCATCCTGACCCATGAGAGCCAACAGTGCGTTTGGAACTACCATTCTGCCGCTGAGCTGCAAGACTTCAAGTCGCTCAAGTGTGACAAGAGCGTCGAGATCGGCCTGGTCGAATTTATCCAGCCGTCGAAGATCGAGATTCCGCAGGTGTATACGTATTCGATACAGCCATGTTGCGAGAGCACTGAATCGTCCACCAACCATAACAAGCTCGCGGAGGACAGGCGTTGTAAGCTCGTCTGAGTATCGTGCCAGTACCTCGTAAACTGCGTGATGAATCCAGAGCAAGTCGAGGTTAGGAAATACAAAGTTCGGTGGCTCCTCAGGAAGCTCGACGACACGTGCGCCAAGAAGAAGCCACTCCGCGTCGGCGTACTGTCGTGAAAATAAGTTCCATGTTGGCGCCGCGAGTACACGCTGGACTATTTCCAACGTGTAGAACTTAGTCTTGGGTCCGTCAGTCGTTGGCCAATTTCGGATGATCTGTGGGACGTTGATGAGGGAAATAGAACGCAAGACGGAGGTGTCTGGAAGCAGCGCCTTCCCACGCGGTATTGTATCCTCGTGGATATCCGCTGTCTCCGAATCGCTATCATCAATAGTGAACGTGTGGTCATCAGCCCATTGTTGACGGGCGAGCTCGAGCGTTTTCATGTTTGGCGTTGGCTGGGTCAGCATCTCAAGCACGCGTGTGACGGCCGGCGCGCCGTACATCACAATGGCGAATCGACGCCATCGGCGTGAGTTCCGCTCGAGTGCGGAGAAGATAGGCTCCATAGCAGCGATTCTCTCCGCCGATGCGCAAAGAAAGTGCGTAATGATGTCGATTGGCCCATCGCGAGAGCGATCGAGCACGATGTTGATATAACCAGGCAGCCAGTCAACTATCGACTCGTCACCCGAGATGTCTGGAATAGTGACGTAGTGCCATAGAGTGGCGTGAGTAAGCGCTACAGTACGCCAGTGTCGACAGACTGCCGCTACAACGAAAGGTGCATGCGCACGCTCTGGATTTGAGCGCAAGATCTGCGAGTCGACGTAGTCATCTGGTCCTGCACACCCATAAGAAAAGATCTCTACAAGAAGTTCGTCGGGACAAGAAAGCAAATATCGAGCGGCAGGTTTTGATGAGAGATCTACAGCGTTCAATGTCGTATCAGAGGCACCGTTGGATGCTGGCGAGTCTGGAGGCGGAGACGAGGACGTCGACATTCCTCTCCAAGGGTCCGTTGATTATATTATACTCGCCTGATGTACCCCAAAATTTAACTCTGGACTAGTGAGCCTGGTTTGGGTGGTGGAGATCTAGTTGGTGATGTCTTTTGACGATCGGATGTGGCGTGATGACAAGCCCGCAGGCGGACAGCCACACTAACTGAGCCATCGCAGAATTTCAATTTATCGTTTAGGCCCTTGCCCTCTGCACTGACACCGACATTTGAGCGATAAAACTGAATCGAAATGACAGCACGTCGCACAATCACAGTGACAACGCCAAATATCTCATTAAGCAAGAGCGAGCGACCTTGGCTTTGAATGAAAAGCTGACAACAAATCACATAAAGCGACATGTGAGAAATAAGAATAATCAAGTCCTGTGACTCGAGTATGCTGTTTTATTCTTCGGAAGACCTGCGACGTTCATGTTTTACAAGGGGTTTTCAATTGAAAGGTGCCAGTGCTTATACAACATATTGCTAATTGGCGATTGAACTACGACACGTCACGTATTGCGCTACCATCTCTATCCTGATGTCATGATTTCAGTAGAGCCCTTGTAACTCTCACTTCGAAAGCTCCCGAAACTCTCCGATCTCCACGAGTGTTTCACGGATGTTCCGGCGAGAAGAACTTTCACGGCACACCTCGCTAATCAGGCCACACATATAATGACCTGTCTTTGCACCAGCAGAGGCGGCTGTACTCGGGTCATTCTTCCAGATGCTTCACAAAGCGCTCTGATAGGTTTGAATGTGTACTGGCGAAGATAAACAGACAAATGTCGACTCTATAAATGACTGAAGATTTGCAACAGCTGCGTACTGGTATACAAGAAGTATCAAAGCGCTTTCTCTGTCAACAGATGCTTAACATGTCGTCGGGCGGAAGATGAATCACGCAATCCATCACCATCTGTAACTCGCGAACTGTTAGTCCAGGTTTTCCGTCTTACCATGAGTGAGCTGCGGTCATGTGACAAATCGTTCACTCGGCCCAGCACGAGGTCCAGTTTGAACCAGCATGCAGGCCGCTATGACCGACACCAATGACCACACGGCTCCTGCTGATCTGTAGCGTGCAAGGGGCCGACGGGACGTACATCCGGTATTCTGGTGGCACCCACAGGTAGAGCTCGCCAGATGGTCCAACCAGCCATCCATCTTCGAAGGAAGCTGACGCGAGTGCCGCGAAAGGGTCATTCTTGTGTTCCGAATCCAGCCCAGAGGCGGCGTGTACGTCCCATTTGCGGATGGTGGAGTCATGAGAGACAGATACAATGAAACTTCCGTCAGGGGCGAAAGCCACCGAATTGACCCCGCCATCGTGGCCGTGGAGCAATGGAAGCAAAGCGCCTGTCATTGCGTCCCAAAGGCGCACGCTGTAGTCATCGGAGCCAGTACAGATGAAGCGTCCATCGAATGACCAGGCGACAGACCGAACAAAGTGCGTGTGGCTTTGAAGTGCGAGGATGCGCTGTCCTTTGGCGACGTCCCACACTTCCGCAGTTTGGTCCTCTCGGCCAGATACAGCACGCGTTCCATCTGGTGATAATGCAAGGGAAAAGACGGGTGACCCGTTGTGGCCGAGCGACCCACCAGCCGCTGTGCCAGTTTCGTAGTCCCATAGATGTATATCCCCGCTCGACGCACCAGCAGCGAGAAGCCTTCCGTCAGACGAAAACGCGACGACGTATGCATTATCACGGTAGCGCAGTGGGCCAAGCGCTGGCTCCTGCTGTACCGTGATGTCCCACACATACAGAACGTCGTCCAATGACGCTGTTACGAGCCAAAGCCCATCCCGTGAGAACGCCACACTCGTGACGTAACTGGTGTGGGTAATCGGCTTTCCGACTACGGCTCCCGATCGCGCATCCCATAACCGAACGGTACAATCAGTCGACGCCGACGCAATCAGATGGCCATCTATCGAGATCGCCACGGAGGTTACTCGGCTAGCGTGTCCGTGGAGTGGCGGAAGTGCCGCCTCACCAGTGTGGGCATCCCACACGCGCACCGACCTGTCATCGGAACCGCTGACGATGAAGGCACCGTCAAATGAAATAGCCACTGAGTTCACTGAAGCCGAGTGAGCAGGCAGCGGTTCGACGGTCGATTGATCGCTTCCGGCACTCCAAATCCGGATCGTGCCATCATCGGAGGCTGATGCAATGTAAAGCCCGTCCGGAGAGAAAGTGGCCGCATAAACCAGGCCCGAATGGCCGCCAAGATCGACCCACGAAGTATCTCGTTCATTGGACGGCAGCGTCCAGAGCCGGACGCCCCGGTCAGAAGCCGCTGCCAAGAAGTGGCCGTCTGGTGAAAATCGGACCGAGTTAGGCTTTGTGTCAGCGGGGAGCTTTGCAACCATCTCCACCGTTTGCCACTGCCAGAGTACGACTCCGTCATTAAAGCCTCCAGCTATCAGCATACCGTCCGGAGAGAAATCAATATTGTCAGCCCCGGCGGGCTCGAGTGGTTCGCTTACAGCCTTGCCAGTGATACTGTTCCACAGTCGAACTGAAGTATCATGAGAAGCAGATGCCAAAATCAGTCCATCGGGCGAGAAGGCGATCCTATACACCCAGTCCGCGTGACCAATGACAACGGCGAGTTGCTCGCCCGTTTCGGCATTCCAAAGGCGTGCAGTCGTATCCTTCGATGCCGAAGCGAAGCGGGAGCCGTCCGACGAGAATACCACGGAGCTCACGGTTGCAGAATGTCCCCTCAGCCGCTGGGGGCTCGGGTGACTTGACGTGACATTCCAAATGCACACAGTTCCAACCTCAGTGCCGGATGCGATCCACTTGTTGTTATGGGAAAAGTCAACTGATAAAACCGAGCCATCGCCGCTGCGGAGCGGCGCCAGGGCCTCCTCGCCCGTACGCGTGCTCCAGACACGAACCGAGCCATCCGATGATCCCGAGGCGAGAAGTAGACCGTCAGGTGAGTATGATACTGAGCGCACGGCAGCACTGTGCCCGGCGAGTGTCATGTAGGCCCTTCCACCGTGTCGATCGATCCCAAACGTTTCGACGGTAATCAGGCCGGTAAGGTACGGGGAGAAGCTCTTGAAAACAAGCGAACTTTTGTCTGCAAAAGGTAGGGCCGAGAGATATATATGCGGTGCGCTCCTCTCGATCGCCTCGTATGACGAGGCTACAAAGGAGTGGGCGTCACGTAGGAACTGCGCGACGTCGTGATCTTGGACCTGTGACAATGTGAGTAGACGTACTAGCGCTGCGGGCAAGCAACCTACCGCAGATACTGCTATCAGAAGTAGCCCAGACGCGAGGCCGACCTTGTGCAGAACGCTGAGCACTTCCAACCAGAACAGAAGGTTAGGTCGAAACTTCTGGTCTATCTCTATATCAATTGTAGAAGGACTCGAGGTATTGTACTCGTGAAGGTTAGAGACGGCGGCGGCGTGATGCGCCCAGTGCATGCATGCATACTCGAGTGAAAGAGAAATGTTGTCTGGCCTTGTCGATGGATTCCGCTCGTACGATGAGTGGCTCTGCGAGATATTGAAACGAAGACGGCTGCGCATCAGGTTGAGACAGGAGGGCGCCAGTGTGTCGTGACCGAGTGACTGTGAGATACGAATGTGGCTCGGTGCGCGGGAGAGCAAGTAATCGCCGAATGAGGCATGTACAGTGCGTAAACCGGGTGTGTCGTTATCCTCGGGCACGTACACGACGGCGTGCAGAAGGGATAGGCTCGCGCGCACTTGAAACGGTTTCAGTGCCAAGAGATCTGCCAATGCGGCGATTGACAACGACATGCGGGTGGAAAGGATTGATGCGAGAAGCTTCAGTAGAGCCTGGAGCTCGGTGGCCTCGGGATCGTCCTCCCGCGTTGCTCCGTCCAGAATGAGCTTGTACATGAGGTCGAGGGGAGCCGCGGCTCTAGGGTTCAAACTCTCGCCGGAGGCGTTGAGCAGTTTCGTAAACCGCTCTTCTGCGGCGTCAGCCCCTGCGCTGAAGATATGCTTCAGAGCGGTCGCTGCGACGATAAAGAGACCATCGCAAAACCGAACGAGCTGCTCGATGTCGTTTTTCGAAATTTCAGCTTCGAGTCCAGGCTTGCCGGAAAGCTTCACGGTGAGGGTTTGGGTGATGTAATGAGTGATGTCGTCGTGGATGTCTGTCGCAGTGACGGCGTGAAGTCGCAAGATCTTGCTGAGCCTGTCGTCCGAAATGGAAGTGTCCCGAATTTGAGCCTCAGGTCGCGACGTGATTAAGAACTTGACCGGCAACTTGACTGAGGAGCGCGAGAAGTTGACGAGAGCCTCAAGCACCGCGGAGACGATGCGGTGGCCTTTCGCATCGTCCAGCATGTTGTCTGCAGTACTACCGCCGCACTCGTCAAGTGCGTCGATAACAAACAGAATTGGGGTGCGAGAGTTCTTGAGGGCGAGCAGCGGATTGTAGAGAAGCTGTTCAACCTGCGTCGCGACTTCCTTGTACTGGACATGTGGCTCAATCTCGACTGCAAGAGCGCGACAGAACTCAATCGATTGACGCGCCAGAAGTTGAACCAAAGTCGGAACTACATAGCGAATGTCGCGCTGTGCAGCTACACCAGTCCGCGAGCAGAAAAAACTTCCACCGAGTATGACATCCTTGTCTGTACTCGCCCGCTCGCAGATGGTCTTCGCGATGGACGTCTTGCCGGTACCGGCCATTCCAGTGATCCAGCAGATCTGCAGGGACTCGGGGTCCTTGATCCATGTCACAATATCGTCCAAGATCCGCACGCGCGTCTGTTCCATGCATCCTGGGCACGCTTGCGCGTCGTAGACCGCCTGCGGGACGTATCGTTCTTTCAGGGCTGCGCAGTGTCAGCTAGTCATTTTTCGCGAGCCAAACAAGCATCTCACTAGCAGTTATAATCTCGATGGCCTCTTGCTTTAAAATGGATGAGTAAGATTATGATAGTCATTTGGTGGATTACGAACCTGGGCGTCTCTGGGGCGTAAGACCGTAAGCCCACGTGCATCGAGGCTCGGCACTGTGTTCGACGTTGGCGCAAAGGCCGACTGGACCGAGTCGGTCGTCACAAAAGACGTAGTTGCGGCACCTCGCTCGTGAGCGGCCGTCGACTCTGATTCACTTCGCGGCGGTCGGTCTGGGGAAGAAGACGCGTTGAAGCGTGAGAGCGGCCATAGGTGATCCTTGAACTTGGTTTTCACTTTCCTGAATAGGTGCATAACTTCTGAAATCTTATGGTATGAGTATACCAAAGAGATTCGAGCGCGCGCGCGGTGTCGAGAGACGAGGACGACGCTCAGACAACGACCTACGAGAGACAGCGAAGCGGCGCTCGGCGACCGCCATATTTGACGCTTGGGCGCTTTCCGTTCATTCTTGTTTGGTATCCTGCGGCCCCATCACTTCCCTGCTCATTTACGTTTTTTTACCGTGTCCGACCCTTGCGCATGATGCCATCACACTTTGCAAACCGGACCGGCCACTGAGCGTACGCGCTCATACCTCGGCGTGCGGGTCTATGCCACTACAGCAATCACGCTCACATTTCGCTGCGCAGACAAACTCGAACTGCTGCGAGTGCACCGGACCACTGGTGTGAACGGCTAAACGGCGTCTCTGTCTGCGAGTCATGGCATGACATGCCACGTCCATGTCCTTACTAAGTATCTTTGAAGCTGACAGAAGTTAGCTTAACACTTCGGCCTTGGGGGACCCGTGCTACATTTCGACGATCGCCGCTGCTCCTGACCCACGACGCGCATGGGGTCCCTGTCAGCGCCACAAGAAGCTTCCAACTCGTTCGGCAAGCCATTCATCTCCTTCCTGTCCCACTAATTCAAACACTGGCACGAGAGGCAAGTTTGACGTACTCCAGACACAACTTCTGAAAGCTTTCAAAGGAGAGTTCGTAGTCGTTGACTATTTCTCAACTGTTTTCCGTCGCAGTTTCTAATATTATCGCCCTCTAGTTCATCTAACACAACGTCACCCGGCATCATAAGCCGCTCCTGCACCACCTCTTCACTTGATCACCCGCAAATGAACGTACGCGTAACTCCGGCTTGCTAAATACCAAATCAGGGTGCCACACTTTGCCTTGATTAGTGGCGTCTTTCACAGCCGGCAGGGCGTTGACTTTCAAATGCAGAAGTCAACGTCAGGTTGACTGGGTGGAGACCACCGGCCACGGTGGGACGAACAATGGAACTACCCAGTCTCGGCCCAGTCAACGTGGCGTTGACTTCTGCAAAGTCAACGCCGCCTTGCCGGCTTGGGGGTGACAGCAAAGCGGATGTGCGTTTTGCCGTTCTTTCCCTGAGTGTTTGACGTCAGCGGATGGCCAACTCTGTGCTCGCGTGCATTCATGAAGTGAACTAATTCATCTCACACAACAGGCAGGGCCGCAATTCCGTCCCGGGATACTGCGGTCGCCGCCTGAAGGTATCCCTTCAGTATATCTGACACTACAAAGCTTGCAATGGGCATTATAACCGTTTGTAATAGAGATAATACCGAAGGAATATCTTCAGGCGGGGATCACAGTATTATGGGACGGAAAATGCGGCCCTGTCCGTTGTGTCACTCCGGGACTGTTGCAGCGGCAGCTGCGATTCCAATCGGCCGGCACCGACGGAGATGAGAACGAAGAAGATCTCTACGTCAGGAATAAAATCATACTCTTGATGGATGATGTTTAGGTGATACTCTGGCTACCACATGTTACGACCAAACTACCAATCACCCCTGTCCGTCTTCTACACCCCCCTCGACTCATTCAGTCTGTACTCACTTGCTCGCACCTAGAGCAACCTGTCTCAAGTATGAGAAAATATCTCAATTTTTGCCCTGCTGTCGCAAGCGCGAACTGGAGTGTGGCGAAGACAGTACCCACGCGTCACAGGCACAGTTACGTGACATACTAGACCAGAGCCTTTTACTGTATTTGCTTCGGAGCTTGATGTGCCATTAGAAGCTTTCGGAATTAAAACGGAATGAGAGACGTGCAAGTTGCAATACATGATGATGACAAGAGAGATGCGAGATGGAACACAGGAAAGACGAATCACATGCATAAGAGGATGAACATCCGACTCGGAGCACATGACGAGATTGACCAAACTGCGAGAACGAGGGCGGAAGAAAGGTAAGTAGCCGAATACTCAGTTTTAAACATCGCAGACTGACATAGTGACACTGAAACATCAAAACAAACTGAAATGGCACTAGAGCGCGCCGCTGACTGGGGTGCTCCGGGCACTCATAAGTTCGTTTAGGCAGCGTACAACAAACCCGACACCGTTCAAGATTCTTACGCGTTCCACCTCAGCACACTTTGGCAGCCAATATCTCTGGAAGTTATCAAGCTGCCAGTGCCGCAAAGCCAAACGGAGACGATCATTGTCGCTCCTGCCTTGGCTGTGAAAAGGACTGAGGAGAAAACTGGCGATCGCTGTTGTGCTAAGGTCTTCCATGCTGCGGGGACGAGTTTCCATTGGCCATGGAATATCGGCCCAGCGAAGGCGATGCTCCGAGGCAGTGTTTAGTAGTTCCGACCACGCCCTCTCGTGGGCAGCCCAAGCTGCTGCCGCGTGGCTGCCGCGTTGAAGAGACGACGACGACGACGACGAAGTATCGAAGATGGGAATTCGACCAGCCGAGCCGGAACGTGGAGAATGCGACGCAAATACGGCTGGGTTGGTAATGATGTCTGCTATGCTGGCATGTCCGGACAAAATGCTGGAGCTAGTGTTGCTGCTTTTCATGATACGGTCGTGTTTAGACGTCTCTTCCTCTTCAGGACGAGGATACCTCTGAAGTCGTCGCTGTAGCTCTTCACCCGATTCGCGGTACACCGTTTCCTGCTGGGGTCTCTTGCTAGTATCGTGTCTTGCGTGCAGCCGTTTCTGGTATCGCTCATGGGCCTTTTGCTGCTGCTCGAGTTGTTGAGAATGCTCCCGTACTAATGCATTAATAATGGCGTGGTCTCGAGCTTCGCCATCATCCCCTTTCTCCGCGTCCCTCCGCGGAAGTTCACGCTCCTCGCCTTCACGACGTAAGCGCAATTGCTGCCCCTCGTTCTGACACTCACCCTGTGCAAGATCGTTCTCCTCAACATCGAGAGATAACCGATCGAGCGTCATGCGGTCCTTAAAATTGGCCGTGGCGCTTTGACGAGGCATATCCAGCCTTTCGATCTGGAGACGCTCGCTTTCTGTTGCTTCCTCCCGCTCGCGTCGGAGAGGGGACTGTATCTTTTCCCCCACCAATTGTCCTTCAGCCCTGAGCTGCAATTGCTCACTCTCCACTACTTCCCATTGCACTTGCTCGCGATTCTCCGGTTGTTCATGGCTCGTGTGTTCCTTTTGTTGGTATGTGGGATCGCCCTGCCAACAAGATATCCAGTCTTCCCCACGATGCCAGCCACCACTCTCGATCGTAAGGGAGATACGAGACTGTCCAATCACCATGGTGCAGGGCGGGATCTGAAGAGTGGTACGGTACTCAGCTGGCACCCACACCAGCAACTCGCCTGAGGGTCCCAAGAGCCATCCGTCATTGATGGTGGCGGACCTAAGCGCCATGACGGGATCCTGCTCTGAGAGCAACTTGTAAGACGCGTCCACATCCCACTTGCGGATTACATTGTCCTTGGAGCCTGATACGATGTGCCGCCCATCGGATGTGAAAGCCACCGATATAACCTCATCAGAATGTCCTTGTAGCGTCGCAAGTAAAGTGCCTGTCTGCGCGTTCCACAGGCGCACGGCTCCATCGCTAGAAGCGCTACTAATAAAGCTTCCATCTAGCGACCACGTGACAGACAGAACAGAGCTCGTAATACCATGGAGAGCAAGAATGCACTGGCTCGCGACGGCGTCCCATACGTATATCGCGGTGTCTTGTGCGCCAGATGCAATGCATGTGCCATTTGGCGAGAATGCAATGGAAATGATTCTTTCGTTGCTCATGCTCAGCGGTTCGTACACTTGTCGGCCCGGCTCATTGCGCCAGATATAGACCCCACCGCACTGATCACCCGCGGCAACAAGTTCATCGTCGGGGGAAAACGCGACAGTCTGCACAACGCCGTTGCATAGTGGGCCAATGATTGGGCGCCGTTTCGTAATATTCCACACGCGCACGGCCTTGTGGGATGCAGACGCAAGCCAATGGCCGTTACTCGACAGATCCACGGCCATGACATCATCGGTATGACGTATCGGTTCGCCGACCATGGCTCCTGAAAGAGTGTCCCACAGCCGAACAGTGCAGTCCGTTGACGCTGAAGCAATGAGGCGCCCGTTCGGCGAGATCTTCACAAACAGAACCGGCCGTGTGTGCCCGCGAAGTGGCGGAAGCGCTGGCCTACCATTCCGCGCCTTCCATACTCGCACCGAGTTGTCATCCGAGCCACTGACGATAAATGCGCCGTCACGCGAAACCGCCACTGAGTTTACAGGGGAAGCATGCGCGGGCAGTGGTTGAATGGCCGATCCGCTTGCGGCGCTCCAAATTCGAATCGCGCCGTCAGCATAGGCCGCCGCGATGTACAACCCGTTTGGTGAGAACGTCATCGAGCATACCCTGCCGAAACGGCCATCAAGATCGACCCAAGAGGCTTTGCTAGGATCAGGCTGTAGGGTCCAAAGTCGGATTCCTGGGTCACAGGCAGCCACCAATAGTTGCCCGTTTGGTGAAAATCGGACCGTGTGAGTCCTGGGGTCGGTGTGGAGCTTGGAGATTATCTCCAACGTTATGCTGTTCCAGAGGAACACACCGTCTTTGCAGGCTCCGGCCAACATATCTTCGCTTGGCGAAAAGTCGACGTGATCGCAGCCATTGTGTCGCAGCGGGTTGCACGCTGCTAGCCCCGTCGCGGTGTGCCACAGCCTAATCGTTTCGTCTCTAGAGACAGATGCCAACACCCTTGAGTCCGGAGAGAAGGCGATTGCGTCAACGGGGTCGGTGTGGCCTCTCACCACTGCAAGTTGCTGCCCCCTCTCGGGATCCCAGAGGCATACAGTCTTGTCTTCGGATGCCGAAGCGAGCCGAGAGCTGTCTCGCGAAAACACGACACAATTCACTGGTCCGGAATGACCACTCAACCGCTGGTTGCTTGCGTGGCGCGTCGCGATGTCCCAAATGCACACAGTGCCAGTTTCAGTTCCACATGAAATCCACATGTGGTTGCGGGCAAAGTCAACCGACAGAACAGCTCCGTCGCCACTGTGTAGTGGAGGCATTACCTTCTCGCCCGTGTGTGTGTCCCAGACACGGACTGTACCGTCATCAGAACCCGAAATGAGTAGTCGACGATCGGAAGCGGAGTATGCTATCGAGCGGACAGCATTGGTATGACCGGTCAATGTTATGACAGCGCGGCTGCCGTGGTGGCATATACCAAGTGTCTCGACGGCAATCACGCCTGTGCAGTACTGAGAAAACTCCTTATAGACGAGGGATTTCTGATCCGCGAAGGGGATGGCGGAGAGGTAGATATGCGGTGCGCTCAGCTCGATCGCTTTGCGCGACGATGCCACAAACGAAACTGCGTCGCGGAAGAACCGCGATAGATCTGCCGATAGAACCTTGATTGAGCGGTGAGCTGCCGGATTATAACGTCATTTGCGCTGAAAACGTACCGTCATAGCTGCAAGCACAAGCATTGCGGTGGCGCGCTGTACATGACCAAGAACTGACATTACTTCGAGCCAGAACAGAAGCCGTGGGCGAAACGCGTCGTTGATGTGTGTGTCAAAGGCAGATGGTTCCACCCAACCGGATACATGGTAAATCCACTGGAGACACGCATACTCGAGCGAGAGAGGAATGAAGCCTGTTTTTGACGACGGGTTTGGGCGATAGGACGACTGAACGTGCGACACGTTGAAGTGCAATCGCTCCGCGAGTACTCTCAGACAACCACGGGAAAGGGCTTCTTCACCAAGCGAGCGATCGATGCGAACGTCAGAAGCGGCACGCTCGAAGATGTAGTCGTCAAAAGACGCATGAACCGTGCGCAGGCCGGGTTGATCCGGCTCCTCGGGAACATGCACAACTGCACGAAGACGGTGCAGCGACCCGCGGATCGCGTCGATCCTCGCATTTAGAAGCTCTGAAAGAGCTTCGAGCGACAGTGGCATGCGTGCAACTAGAATGCTGGCTAGTATCCGCTGCGTTTGCACCAACTCGTGCGGCCCGACCTTCATCGCCGGGGATGCACGGGTGATGATAAGCTCATATATCTCATCGAGGGGCCCCGTCGCAACCTTGCTTTCGTTCACTGCCGACACTGTCGCCTGTAGGCAACCCTTTCTGTCACCGACATCTTCTGTGTCGAGGATGTATGTGACAACCGTTGAAGCAACAATGAAGAGACCGTTGGCAATTGTTGCAAGCGCGTGCACATCAGCGTCCGAATACCACGTCTCAGGATCTTCCAGCGGGTTCTGGCCGAACTTGTTGCCGATGTACATCCGGATGTCCTCTGTTACATCGTCCCGGCCGATCGTCTCCAAGTGAAGAATTTCGTTACGAGGTTGATTCGAGTCGAGGCTGCCAATCACGTGCGTTTCTGGGCGAGAGATGAGAATGAACTTGACTTTGGCAGTGCATGTGTGGGTAACGATTTCTTTGAGCAACTCGGAGAGCTCAAGTTCGTCGCTGCACTCGTCGAGCGCATCTATGATGAAGATAATGGGTCGATCATCTGGCTCCAGGGCCTCTAGTGGGCGCTTCAGCAGAGGAAAAAATTGGTCGCTGGGCGGTTTATACACAACAGAGCCCGGGTTTGGCCTCAGCTCTACTGCCAGTTGCGATGCAAAACTCGGGGAGACATCCGCAAGATGGGCCGCAAGAGTGGGTAAAATGCGTCGCACGTCGCTTCTTCTTTCATCGTTGGCCGTTCGTGAGCAGAAGAATGTGCCACCAAGCAACACAGTTGCGTCTTCTTCAAGCATACGGCAAAGAGTGATAGCGATCGATGTTTTCCCCACCCCAGCCATCCCAGAGAGCCATAAAATGCTCTTGAGATCGTTCCTGACCCAGTCGACGAGCTGGGACAATACGCGTACCCGTGTTCCAAGCATGCAGCCTGAATCACCTGGCTGTGCCTCGTGGGCAGCACTGTGAACGCGCCGCTCACCGAGAGCTGAGAAGTATATCAGGTGTCGAGATCAATTCGTGAACCTAAATTTACCTGATAGAATGACTTTCGCGACTTCTCTCTATCATAAACTCGATGTCAGTAGGCAACCGGAAAACAACGTCGATACACACCCAGTCTGCGAGTTCTCGCTCGAAAATCTTCTTCTCCACAGCTGGAAGCCGCTGATAGGCATCAGTCGATATTTCATAGACTGTGTTCAAAGGTTGTGCCATATACCTCGAGAATGTCTTCAACGCCCAACTGAACCCGGACGACGCTCTCAAACTAACAGACAAATGAGCACAAGTCCACTCCAAATCAGCCAAACCACACATACAACGAAGGCTTTAAGGCGGCCGGAGACTTCGATCAGTAGATATTTTATTTCAGCAACATCTGTGTGCGACTCGAGGACGCGTCTGACTGTGCTGCGAGCCTGCTTCGCTTCAATGCAAGCTGTCAGTTCAGAAAACGAGCTTTCATATTCCATCAGCAATTCAGTCATAATATATTCCAGACCGAAACCTGCACGTACTTGGCAATATCTTCGAGACGCCGCATTAGGTTTGGATCCCTGTGACTGCGCTGACTGAGTGCACCAGTGACGGCGCCGAGATGCGCCAGTCTGCTCTTCAGGAGTTGGTACTGATCGCGAACATCTGCGGTGCACTGGAACATGATGATCAGAGCCATTTATAAAGGCAAAATATACATATCCGCTTGCCTCGCAGATCTCGAAAACTTTGACAGCGCCAACAAGCGCTGCCTTGAGCGGCAGGCATAGATCAGCGCCCTCGCGAGCAGCCGCCAGAAATTCATGCACGACTGAGCCTGTCGTGCCGAGTGATGTCTGAGGTGCCTTTGGATCCGCATAGTCGGGGGTTCCAGTGGATAATTCTGGCGCCGATGGACCGGGCTCATGAGGGATAGGAGGATCTGAACGGGAACGAGCTGGTTTGAGTTGAACTACAAGCCTGTTGGCCTCTTGTTTGACTTTTGCAAACTTCTTCTTCATGTTAGCGATGAGTTAGGATGTTCAGACGAGCGCGCGTGCAAGACGACGAGAGCGTGCAAAGGCAAGCAGCAGACGTGACAAGCCGGATGAATGCCGGATGTCACGTGTGGTGCCAGAACCTTGCCCTCAGTATATTCTTCTTTCTATAGTCGGGCTAGTCGGAAAAATCACCTATTTATTTAGGAAGGATAATTTATTGCATGCGGGTTCTTGCGGCATAGATGGGCTCAAGAGATTACTGGCCGAGCCCCAACTAGCACAACAAGGTGCCTGATATTTTCCGTCTGGAGGTATTGAGATCGTCAGTAAAGTGCTTTATGCTTCGAGGGTGTCATTTGAGGAATAGGTTCACGGGTTGCCTCTGGTGGTCCATCTGTGTTCCCCAGTCCTCCGTGCCAGGCACAACCGAGGATTACTTCGATACCGTATTCCCATTACGACCCTCGATCTCGAGATACTAGATGGATCTGACCACTGCAGTACCACTCAGGTAGACTGTGCCACGCCTCCTACTACCATATTGAGACGTCTGAGACATGTAAGTCTACTATGAAATGCAATCAGGGTATATAAATGGGTGGCAGACATTTTGTTCGTCCTGAACTGCGAAAAACCCTGGGGGAGAAGTCGATTTTAGACCTCGAATTTTGTGAATAGGTAAATATCCATGACAACGCTGCTCTAAGGTATCCCATCTCATCAGTTGAAACTTTGAGAGAAACAGTGAGGAAATGAGTGAAATATGAAGGGGACACTGGCGACGGCGGCCGTCTTCGGGGTCGTCCGCCGCAAGCTCTTTTGGAATTCGCTGTAAACACATAGATAACGAGATGAATCATCTCTACCGGAAAATATTTATCGCTGAATACTCTGACAATGCTTTCAAGAATCTGCTGTAGTTAATAGTTATCAGTCTTCGTACTGGCACAGTTCAGCGACTTTGTACTCTTGATCACCAGCTGTACCTTAGACACACTGTTCGACTTGAGAATACTGCATGTTTTGTCTTGGAACATAAAGACCCATTGAAATGTTGAGTAGTACAATCAAATCGTGAGATAGGAGAGCGGCAACAGGCTCGATTTGTGTGACTAAGTCGTACCGGTGCGCCAGCATGCGGCCCAGTTTGAATCAGTATGTAAATGTCCCTCCCCAACTCGAACGACGACTCTGCTTTGGGTGATCTGCATTGTGCAGGGATTTAACTGGAGGTATCCATGGTACTCGGTTGGTATCCATAAGAGCAGCTCCCCAGATGAGCCCTTCAGCCATCCGTCCTCTAGGGTAGCGAGTGCTAATGTCGCGATGGGATCGGCGTCACGCGTTGAGGCTGACGGGCGGTCCTCGGGCCCAACGCACTTGTTCATTGCGCCGGCGTACAGCGTACATGCCTTACTCACGTCCCACTTGCGAATTGCGCAATCATAAGACCCCGAAATGATGGATTGCCCGTCGGATGTGAAAGCAACTGAGGAGACTCCGTACTGGTATCCGCGCAGTATTGCTTGCAGCTGGCCGGTATTTGCGTTCCATAGACGCAGATCACCGTCAAATGAACCCGTGGCAATGAGCTTCCCGCCGTCAGACCAATCAACTGATTGAACGATGTCAATGTGGCCGGGGAGAGTGTGCAGGGGCTTATCACCGTCGGCCCAGATGCGTGCCGCACAGTCGTCTCCACCAGATACAAAGCTGGTGTCACTTGGTGAGGATGCAAGGGACCGGATCCGCACTCCCTTTGCATGTAATCGCTCCTGTCCTTGTTGGCCGTTTTTTGCCTGCCACAGGCAAATTCGACCACACAAGTCTCCTGCAGCGAGATTTCCCTGGCGATGCGAGAAGGCAACGGCGTCAATCGGGTGGCAGCAGCGCGGTGTGACATCATGACTGTTCACTGTACTCTCAATAGAAGGCGATCCAATCCGAGCCAAGACTCGACTGACAGGTGACCCTGACTGGGCCACGACCTCCCATATGTGCACGATGTTGTCGTACGTTGCTGCCATCCAACACCCGTCACGTGCGAATGTCACAGCCATGACATGACGGGTGTCACCTGTCTTCACCACGCCGATCGCCGCTCCAGAGCATGCCTGCCACAACCGAACGGTGCCGTCCCCGGATGCTGATGCGATCAGTCGTCCATCTGGTGAGATCGCCACGGAGTTAACCCGGTCGTTGTGCTCACACAGCGGTGAAAACCTCGGCTGGCCAGTGTGCGCATCCCACACCCGCACCGACTTGTCATCGGAGCCACTGACGATGAATGAGCCGTCACGCGAAATTGCCACCGAGTTGATAGAAGAGGCGTGCGCGGGCAGCGGCTGAATGGCTGCTTCACCACTTTCGGAGCTCCATATTCGGATCGTGCCGTCATCAGAGGCCGACGCGAAGCAGAGCCTGTCTTGCGAGAAAACGGCTGAATAGACTTTTCCACTGTGGCCGCCAAGGTCTGCCCAAGTGGCCCTGGTTGGTTCAGGCTGTAGGGTCCAGAGTCGGGTGCCTTGGCCACAAGCCGCCACCAACTTTTGACCGTCAGGTGAAAATTGGACCGAGTGGGTCTTGGTGTCGGTGTGGAGTCTTGTGATAATCTCGCGGGATTGGCTCTGCCAGAGTATGACTCCATCATCAAAAGCTGCGGCGATCATGTTTCCATCTGGCGAGAACGCAACATCGCTGGCCCCACTCAGCTTGAATGGTTCGCGCACAGCCTGCCCAGTGATACTTTTCCACAGTCCGATAGTTTCGTCTTCAGAGACCGCTGCCAATATCTGCCCATTTGGAGAGAAGGCGAGTCTGTTGACCCACTCTGCGTGTTGGCGGAAGACTATGACTTGCTGGCCAGACGTGGGATCCCAGAGGCACACAGTTTTATCGTATGACGCCGAAGCGAGCCGTGAGCTGTCTCGCGAGAACACGACGCAGCTCACCGGTCCAGAATGACCGCTCAAAGGCCGGTTGCTTGCATGGTGCGCCGCAACGTCCCAAATGCAGACCATCCAAGCCTCAGTACCAGATGCAATCCACTTGCCGTTGCGAGCAAAGTCAACCGACATGACAGCTCCGTTGTCACTGTGTAGTGGGGCCATCACTTCCTCGCCCGTGTGTGTGTTCCAAACACGGACTGTGCCGTCCGCAGAACCCGAGGCGAGGAGATGTGATGAGTACGCTATCGAGAGGACCGCACCGGTATGACCGGTGAATGACATGACAGCGCGATCGCTGTGATGGCAGATACCGTAGGTATCGACAGCAATGAGACCGGTGCAGCGCTCATAGAAGTCCTGGTAGATGAGTGATTTTTGGTCCGCAAATGGGATCGCGGAGAGGTATATGTGAGGTGCGCTAAGCTCGATTGCTCCCCGAGACGAGGCGACAAAAAGGCTAGCGTCACGTAGGAACTGCCCGACACTGTGATCTCGCATCTGTGGCGGATTCAGTACAGTGTAGCAATGCTGCGCGGCAGTCAACTCACATCAGAGGCAGCTATGAGCAGTAGCGCAGATGCGAGACTGACCTTTCTCAGGACGCTGAGTACCTCAAGCCAGAACAAGAGATTCGGACGAAACATTTTGTCGATCCTTACATCAAATATTGAACGCGTTGGCGCGTTGCCATACTTCGGCTTGACTGCCGCCGCCACGTGATGGGCCCAGTGCAGACATGAGTACTCGACAGAGAGAGTAATGCTGTCTGGCCTTGTGGACGAGTTGGGCTTGTACGACGATGAACTCTGTGAAATGTTGAAACGGAGATGCCGACGCATTGTGTCGAGACACGCAGATGCCAATGTGTTGTGACCCAGCGACCGTGAGATGCGAATGTCGTCCGGTGCGCGGGAGAGCAGGTAATCGCCGAATGAGGCGTGTACAGTGCGCAAACCGGGTGTGTCGTTGCCCTCAGGCACGTACACGACTGCGTGCAGGAGCGATAGACTCGCGCGCACTTGATACAGCTTCAGGTCCAAGAGATCTGCCAATGAAGCGATTGATAATGACATCCGAGCGGAGAGAAGGGATGCAAGAAGCCGCAACATAGCCTGGAGCTCTGTGCCCTCAGGTCCGTGCTCCCGAGTTGCATCCTCTAAGATGAGCTGGTACATGCAGTCGAGAGGGGCCGCGGCTCCGGGGTTCAGATTGTTACCAGAGTCGTTGAGCAGTTTCGTGAATCTCGCTTCAGCAGCGTCAGCCCCTGCGTCGAAGGTATGCTCCAGAGCAGTCGCCGCGACGATGAAGAGACCGTCGCAAAGCTGCACGAGTCGCTCGATGCCACTTTCCGATATCGCATGTTCGAGCCACGGCTTGCTGGGGAGTTTCATCGCGACGGTTTGCCTGATGTATTGGCTGATATCTGAATCGACTTCGTCTTTGTTGACTTCGTGCAGGTGAAGGATTAAGCTGTTCTGGTCATTTGTGATGGAAGAGTCACGAATGTGAGGCTCGGGTCTGGATGACACCAGAAATTTGATCGGCAACTCCGGGTTGGTTTGCGTAAGGGTCACGAGCCCTTCCAGCAGACTGGTAACAATTCGATGGCCGTCCAAGAAACTCTCTCCCCCGCATTCGTCAAGTCCATCGATGACAAATAGAACTGGGACGCAGGACTTTGCGAGAGCGAGCAGAGGCGTGTGAAGAAGCTGCTCGATCTGCACCGAAATTTCTTTGTGTCGGAGATCCGGATCGCTCTCAACGGACTTGGCCAGAGCCTGCCTGAATTCAGCGGACTGGAGCGCGAAAAGGCGAGCCAATGTCGGAACAACACAACGTACGTCGCGTTGTGCAGCCAAACCGGACGAACGAGAGCAAAAGAAACTCCCACCCAGTACAACCGTGGTGTCCTTCTTTGCTTCCGTGCAGACAGTCTTCGCGATGGTACTCTTACCGGTACCCGCCTCTCCGCTGAGCCAGCAGATGTGTGGCGCACCAGGATTTTTGATCCACGATATTATGTTCATCAAAATGTCCTGGCGCGTACCATCCGTGCAGCAAGAGTTGGCTTGTGCGTCGTAGCACGCTAGCGGTATATATCGGTCGTTCAAGGCTAAAGGGCTTCAGCCACAGTTCCCCGAAATAACATTCAGTCAAGTGTCTTACCATCGACTATTGTCGTGTTCTGCTCTTCCCCCTGTAGGAAGCATAAGTAGACCACTTCAAGACGTCACGACTAAGCCACGGACTTGTTTCTTAACCGCATTCAAGACGTTGATGACCCAGTTGTCGTTCCTAACAGATCCCCTGCCGAGGATGAGGGTCTTGTTTCCGTTTTGAGTCTGCGCGTGCCCTTGAGACGAGCCAGTGGCGCCATGTACCTTTGATAAGATGAGCACGGCGCAGGGGCACGCATGAGGCAAGCATATCTACCAGCGAGCGAAGGTCATCTGTTCTTTTGGTGTTTGGCAAGAGAAAACGCTGGTATATCTTAGTTTTCGGTTTCCCTGTACACGAAGGGCAGTCACCTCGCAGGCTTGCGTCAATCGTTCTTCTGCACAGAGGTCGCCATCGGACTGCTCCCAACAGTCAGTCTCGTGTGAAGATATACTGCGCGTGGAAGTGATACCTCAAATATATCGAGCAAAGTTCCAATTGCCTGAAGCAAGTCCTTGATCTCGTTATGATCCCGTACTGACAGCGGTAACCGACTCTGCGTGACACCATCCGAGGTTCTCGCAAAGATATCCCAGACGTACAAGACCAGTCTTACAGCACAATTAGTAAAGAGGAAGTTTTAAAAAAAAAGAAAAAGCTAAGAGTCACCTTCCGATGGAACGGAGCAGTTTGTGCAGCTGCAGGTAGACTTCTGCTGGGACATGCGAACTCGGCACGTGAGCAACAACGTCAAAGCTAGAAGTTCTCAGATCGAGTGCAGCAAGCTCCTGTGTAGCATTGTATTGGTTCTGAAATGTCAGGTAAGTGTTTGAACACATTGATCAAGCATTATGTACATACATCGCCACGGCGGCCGGCCTTGATAAGACCAACGAGCGCGTTCCGAAGCGGCACGAACAAGTTTGAACCTTCGTGGTACATTGCCTCACTCAAATCATAAACTTCTGTGCCATTGTATTGCGAAGATGGGTCATCGAATGGCGCCTCAGGACCAAGTGCTTCAGGGCACGGCGTCGTGGTCGGTGTTGGCGTAAGCGCTGACTCGTTCGCGTCCATCGTCGTACATGACGTAGCTGATGGACCGTGGCCACTAGAAGACTCCAGTTCATGGCTACTGCGAAGTGATTGTGCTGAGGAAGTAAACAAACTCTGTCGTGACTGTGACTGGCGAGGATCTCTGAGCTTGGTTGTCGCCTTCTTGAATAGCCTTTTCATTTCTTCCGGTCACTGAGCTGAGCTTGTCGGAGGATTTAGAGGATGCGCGCGGCAACGTGAGACTTAGAACGTGCGTGGGATGAGGACGAGAATGACACGCGGCAACTAGCAGTCCGCCTGTTTCAAGACTCTAGTCTGCGCCTAGTGCCGAGATCTAGATCAACGTGGGAAATGATTCAAAAGGCAAGAGTAGTTTGTCTCCTGCTGCTCGTTGCAACGCCCCAGCCTCATGCCCGTACATCGGCCCCGACCCGTTGGCAAACAAACGAGCATCATAGATGAAATAATAAAAGGAACGAGCGTTCAACGCCTTTCCATAAGGCTGCTGATATTCCAGGAAGCGAATAGAGATCCATGGGGTTAAGATGAAACACACGCGCGAAGCCAAGTCAGTCAACCGTACTCCGTAATTATTGCACCAGTTCCACTTCAGTAGTTAAGTTGTGGGTTTGGGTATACGGCAATTTCAGTCTGCAGAATAGATCAGATCAGGATTTGTAATAATACAACGCTACCAAAAATTGAGCTACGACGTACACAAGCCGGAATTCCTTCAAGATACCGAATGCAAAATGTGGGTGTAAATGCGGTTG
>Ga0247815_10000679_pt1 | contig 26748 bp, 19 predicted proteins | sample UWRJL194509B1_FD_181014 | JGI IMG/M metagenome (GOLD analysis project Ga0247815, IMG submission 181014) | Plant litter microbial communities from Arlington Agricultural Research Station in Wisconsin, United States - UWRJ-L194-509B-1 | ecosystem: Environmental > Terrestrial > Plant litter >...
CCCCAATACCTATTTTGCAAAACTGGAGCCTAAGGGTAAATTTGAAAACTTAGATTCGGTTACTGCCGAAGTTAAATTAATGATGGACCCCAATGCCGACCCGTTTGCTGCACAGCCTGCCCCTGCGGAAGGTGAGGTGCCTGCAAAATTTGGTGCAAGCGATGTTCAGGATCTTAACTGGGTACAGTTACTTAATGCATATACGTGTACAGAGTGTGGCCGTTGCACATCGGCCTGCCCGGCAAACCTTACCGGCAAAAAACTTTCTCCGCGAAAAATAATGATGGATACCCGCGACAGGCTTGAAGAAGTAGGTCGTAATATTGACGCTAATAAAGGCACGTTTGTTGATGATGGTAAATCGTTACTAAACGACTATATAACACCCGAAGAGTTGTGGGCATGTACTACCTGTAACGGTTGTGTAGACGCCTGCCCGGTAAACATAGACCCATTATCTATTATTATGGATATGAGGCGTTACCTGGTAATGGAGCAGAGTGCTGCACCTACAGAGCTTAACGGCATGATGACAAATATAGAGAACAATGGAGCCCCGTGGCAGTACAGCCAGATGGACAGGCTAAACTGGAAAGACGAATTATAATAAACAGGCACGATAATGAAACAGGAGGATATCGAAAAAAATCTTCAAACGATTACAGAAAATGGTGAGCATTTAAGCCCAATATTACCGGCAGGCATTAAAAATTACCTGATAGATATAGACGGGACAATTTGCGACGATATTCCTAACGAAGAGCCTGAAAGGATGGTTACGGCTGCCGTATATCCTGATGCGCTTAGTACCCTTAATAAGTGGTATGATGAAGGGCATATAATATTCTTTTTTACCTCGCGTACAGAAGCACACAGGGAAATTACAGAAACGTGGCTTAAAGAGCATGGATTCAAATATCACGGTATGCTTATGGGCAAACCGCGCGGTGGTAACTATCACTGGATAGACAACCACCTTGTTAAGGCTACGCGTTACCGTGGCAAGTTTACAGATCTTATTGATAAAGAGGTTACCATTCAGGTTTTTGATGATGGCAACCATGATGCAGAATAAATTATGATGCAGGATAACATTACAGTACCCACAATGGCCGATATGATGGCTACAGGACAGCAGCCGGAAGTTTTATTCTGGGTGGGCTGCTCTGGTAGTTTTGATGACAGGGCAAAAAAAATAACCAAGGCATTTGTAAAATTATTACATAGTGCCAAGGTGCCGTTTGCCGTATTAGGAACCGAAGAAAGCTGTACCGGCGATCCCGCTAAGAGGGCCGGTAACGAGTTTTTGTTCCAGATGCAGGCTATGGCAAATATAGAGGTGCTTAATGCCTATGATGTTAAAAAAATAGTTACGGCATGCCCACACTGTTTTAACACCATAAAAAACGAATACCCTGGCCTTGGCGGAAGCTATGAGGTGGTACACCATACTCAGTTTTTAAAGTCACTGCTTGATGATGGCAGGCTTTCTATAGAAGGTGGTGCATTTAAAGGAAAGAAAATTACGTTTCATGACCCATGCTATTTAGGCAGGGCAAATAATATTTATGAGGCTCCCCGCGACCTTATAGAAAAACTGGATGCTGAACTGGTAGAGATGAAACGCTCGCGGGCTAACGGCCTGTGCTGTGGTGCCGGTGGTGCCCAGATGTTTAAAGAACCTGAACCGGGTAAAAAAGACGTGAATGTAGAGAGGACAGAAGATGCCCTTGAAACCCAACCTGAAATTATTGCCGCAGGATGTCCGTTTTGTAATACCATGCTTACTGATGGTGTTAAGGCAAAAAACAGGGAACACGATATTAAAGTGATGGATGTGGCAGAGTTAATTGCCAATGCTAAGGATTTATAAGAAAGACAAATTATGTACGTTCCGTTTGATACACTGCCTGAAGAATCCAAAATATGGATATATCAGTCCAACAGGAAATTTTCTGAAGAGGAAATTACCGATATAGAAGCACAGCTTCAAAACTTTGTAGAGAACTGGGCTGCCCACGGCACCGGCCTTGAGGCTTCGTTCCTTATAAAATATGACAGGTTTATAATCCTTGCCGTTAACCAGGATAACCAGCATGCTACGGGCTGCTCTATAGATGCATCTGTGCATTTTATACAGCAACTGGAGCAAAAGTATAATGTAGAGCTGTTGGACAAAATGAATGTTACCTTTAAACAGGGCGAATTTATTACCCACAAGCCGCTTATAGAGTTTAAAAAACTTGCCAAAGACAAATCTGTATCGGCTAATACAATTGTTTTTAACAATTTAGTAAATACAGTAGGAGAGTGGCAGGATTTTTGGGAAGTGCCTGCAGGCGAAAGCTGGCACAGCAGGTTTTTTTAAACCCAACATCTGCCTGATAAAAACATTAAAAACATCATTATATAAACTGTAATGATGTTTTATTATTTAAAATATATTTTACATTAATGAGGTTCCTTGCCCTACTATTATTACTCACTATACAAGCAGCATCTGCGCAAAGCAAGGTGTTTACAGATTATAAATCGCCGGCTGAGCAACGCTGGACAGACAGTGTATACAACCAATTTTCGTTTGATGAAAAGGTGGGGCAGTTGTTTATGGTTGCGGCTTATTCTAACAAAGATTCGTCGCACGTAAGAGGTATAGATAAGCTTATAAAAGACTATAAAGTTGGCGGGGTTATCTTTTTTCAGGGTGGGCCGGTGCGACAGTCAAAGCTTACCAACCGTTATCAGAAAGAAAGCAAGATACCTTTATTTGTAGGTATCGATGCAGAGTGGGGCCTTAGCATGAGGCTCGACTCTACATACCGATATCCCTGGAATATGACGCTTGGTGCTGTTCAGGATCTTGCCCTTATAGAAAAAATGGGAGGCCAGATGGCTAAACAGGCACAGCGTATGGGCATCCATTTTAATTTTGCCCCGGTTGTAGATATTAACATCAACCCTCTCAACCCTATTATTGGCAACAGGTCGTTTGGCGAGAATAAAGATAATGTAACCAACAGGGCTTCGGCTTTAATGAAAGGGATACAGGATGGCGGCATTTATGCTACAGGCAAACACTTTCCCGGCCACGGCGATGTAGGAACCGATTCTCATTTGGCATTGCCTTTTCTTCCTTACGATAAAAAAAGGCTTGAGGATATAGAGATGTACCCTTACAAGCGTTTATTTAATGAAGGTATGGCAAGTATAATGGTTGCCCATCTTAACGTTCCCGCTTTAGAGCCTACGCCTAACTTGCCCACGTCATTGTCTTATAATGTGGTAACACATCTTGTACAGGAGCAAATGGGGTTTAAGGGCCTTATTTTTACAGATGCCCTTAATATGAAAGGTGCGAGTGGTTATATGCAGCCCGGGGATATAGACCTCGAAGCTTTTCTTGCCGGTAACGACGTGTTACTGTTTGCAGAAAATGTGCCACTGGCTATTGAAAAGTTTCGCAAAGCGTATAATGATACTGTTTTGAGTGAAAGCAGACTTGCTTTTTCGGTTAAAAAAATACTTGCTTATAAGTACAGGATTGGCCTGAATAAGTATAAGCCCATAGACCTTAAAAATTTGTATGCCGAACTTAATGGGCATGAATATGACGACCTTAACTACCAGCTTTATGAGCAGGCAGAGACGGTACTTAAAAATGATAACAATATTTTACCTATTGCAGACCTTGAAAATGAGAAGATTGCTTATGTAAAAATAGGTGATGATGATGGCTCTAATTATATAAAGGTTCTCGAAAAATATGCTGATGTTACTGAGGTTAAGCAGGACAGCCTCCCCCTTATGACCGAAGCACTTAAAGAATATACTACCGTTATTATAGGCTACCATAAAGCCGATGGTGCCTGGAAAAAACACGATTTTACATCGAAAGAATTAATTTGGCTGGATACTATTGCAAAGAATAAAAGAGTTATCCTTACATCATTTGCAAAACCCTACGTGCTTAGCGCCGTTAAAAATTTTGGTAATATAGACGGTATCGTATTAGCTTACCAAAATAATGAAATTGCCCAGACTGTTGCTGCCGAGATTATATTTGGCGCTTTGGGTTCTAAAGGTAAACTTCCGGTTAGTGTGGGAGGAGCCTTTAAGGTTAACGATGGTATTTTTACAAAGCCTCTAAACAGGCTTGGCTTTACAACACCAGAGAATGTGGGTATGAATTCGGTTACTCTCAGCAAAATTGATGCAATCGCTAAGCGTGCTATCGACCAGAAAATGACACCCGGAATTCAGCTTTTAGTAGCAAGAAAAGGTAAGGTAATTTATCAAAAATCATACGGCTACCATACGTACAACAATGATGTAAAGGTAAAAGATACTGATATTTATGATGTAGCATCGTTAACTAAAATGCTTTCTACATTGCCTAACATTATGCAGTTGTATGATAAAGGCCATTTAAAACTTGATGAAAAACTGGGCAATATGCTACCGGAATTTGAAAAGACCGATAAAAAAGATATTACCCTTAAGGATATGCTGTTACACCAGTCGCGTTTTCAGGCATGGATGCCTTTTTACCAAGAAACGCTGGATAGCCTTAAGCAGCCGGATACGTTGTATTACCGCAGGTCGGTTAGCCCTGAGTTTCCACACCAGGTTACAGAAAATTTATTCCTTAGAAAAGATTATCCCGGCATAATGATAGATAAAATTGCAGATAGTAAATTATTGCCTAAAAAGGAGTACAAATACAGCGACTTTAACTTTATCCTGCTTAAAGAGTTCTTAGAACTTAAAACCGGTAAACCGCTTAACGTGCTTAGCGATACTAATTTTTATAAACCACTTGGTGCATACTCTACAACCTACAATCCGTTGCAAAAATTTGATATGAGCATGATACCGCCCACAGAAGTGGATAATTATTTCCGTTATGAAGAAATTCAGGGCTACGTGCATGATATGGCTGCAGCTATGATGGATGGTGTTGCAGGGCATGCAGGTCTCTTCTCTAACAGTATGGATGTTGCCAAGATCATGCAAATGTACCTGCACAAAGGTACTTACGGTGGCAAACAGTATTTCTCTGCTAAGACTTTCGACACTTTTAATACCTGCTACGGATGCAAAGAAGGCAACCGTCGCGGACTTGGATTTGACAAACCACAGATAGAAAAATCAGGGCCTACGTGCGGATGTGTATCTAAATCGAGCTTTGGACATACGGGCTTTACGGGAACTATGGCATGGGCTGACCCTGAAACAGAAATTGTTTACGTTTTCCTTTCTAACCGCACCTATCCGGAAGCAGGTGAGAATAAATTATCTAAAGAAAATATAAGAGAAGATATCCAGAGGATTATTCAGGAGGCTATTATTAAATAACAAGCTTATAAATTTTAAACCGCTATTATGTAGCGGTTTTTTTGTGGGAAATATTGTACCCCGGGATTGCACTGTGTTTAAGGCACTTTACATTTGCCTTACTGTTTCGGCTTTTTTATCGCTGTCAATAGTAACTTTAAGTATTAGGTTGGGAAGGCCAATATAACTCCGCTATGTTGCTATTATGCCCGTCTATGGCTACATTTTCATTATGCTTGCAGGGATCAGTACTATAGTTTATTTTCAGGAGGTTTATCAGGATAATTAGGTTCACCTAACAGAGTAGTTTTGGTTGACTACTTAACGTTGTGTAAAAGGTATAAAAAACGGGATAATCATTTAGATTATCCCGTTTCGTGGGGAGAGAAGGATTCGAACCTTCGAAGATTTCTCAACGGATTTACAGTCCGTCCTCGTTGGCCGCTTGAGTATCTCCCCATGGCCATGCAGTAAAGTATTACCCTCATTGCGGTTGCAAATATAAGCCTGTTTTTTAAATATACAAACATATTTGCAAGTGTTTTTTAATCTATTTTTTAAGTTGCTGAAATTAAGGTTTCTGTAGTTTTATTTTTTATTATTAACTGACAATTTTTTTGTGCAGCATGTCTTTTTAAGCACAAAAAATAATTTTACAATTGATTTTACATGAGCATTTTTTATTTAGATATGGTTGCTGGTATTTTTTCAATAGTATTATTATTACGATTATCAAGATGTATAATATACTTGTCTAAGCCAAGTATTTAGAATGTTACACATTACATTTATATTTTTTTAAAAATTATGACGGGCTATTTTTACAGACATATTTCCATATATAATGGGCAATTGCGGGTTTATGATATGCAAGCATAGTAAGATGAATAATGTTAAATAAATGTTAAAATTAAGTTTTACTGTAACCATTTCGTGTTAGTAGTCGTCTATTACTTTAAACGGATCAATCATCAATAATAATCAAATCATCAATCGTTAAGCTTTGTAACAGAGCACCCAATCAATCGTCAATCAAAAAACTATTATTTAAATTGCCTAATCAGCAAATATCATCAATCAATCAATCAAATCATCATGAAAAAATCAATCATCTTTTTGGGCCTTGCAGTAACTTTATTAAGTGATGTAGCAATGGCATCTGTACCGGCAGCCTCATCAACTGCCCCTGTTAAAAAAGAATACACTAACGCAACACCCCTTGCAATCGCAATTGCTAAAGGTGACGTAACAACAGTAAAAGCTTTCATAAGTTATGGAGCGGACATTAATGAAAAATCTAACGATATGACACCTTTAATGCTCGCCGCCCGTTACAATCAGGTAGAAATAATCAATCTGCTACTTCAAAATGGGGCAAGTGTAAAAGTTACTAACAGTAAAGGTTTTAATGCGCTAAAATATGCAAAGCTTAGCAATGCTGCCCAGGCAGCAGACGCTCTTACTAAAGCAAAAGCATAACTCAAAATTTCATTTAAATTTTCAAATTGTTTTTTCCAGCCCATCCGGCAGGTGGGTGCCGTGCATACTAACAGCAATCAATCAGCAATTATCAAACAATCATCAAATCAATCAGTTATCATGAAAAAATCAATCATCTTTTTAGGCCTTGCATTAGTGCTATTTAGTAATGTTGCTATAGCATCATCAGTATCAGTACCGTTATCTGTTAGTATTTCAAAACAAGAAATTACCGCAACACCGCTTGCAGCTGCTATTGCTAAAGGCGACATAAAATCTGTAAAGGCATTTATTGCTTATGGTACAGATATTAACGAACGGTCTAACGATATGACACCGCTTATGCTTGCTGCCCGTTACAACCAGGTAGAAATAATGAATTTGCTCATAGCAAATGGTGCAAGCTTAAAAGAAACAAATGCAAAAGGTTTTAATGCCTTAAAGTATGCGCAGCTTAGCAACGCCCACGATGCTGTTGCCATGATAGCAAAAGAAAATACCGCAATCGCGTTAAACAAAAAACAATCAACAAAACGCTCTGCTATATAAGCAGGACTGTACAATATAATCATCAAATCAATCATAAAAAACAATCATCATGAAAAAGTCAATCATTTATTTAAGCTTTGCTTTAATAGCATTATTCAGCAATGTAGCCACAGCCACAGCAAGCGGGAGCCATGTTTCAAAATTTGGGTTAGTCACTAAATACAAAAACACTACACCGCTTGCCGCTGCGGTTGCAAAAGGAGATTTTGATGCTGTTAAGAAATTTATAGAATATGGCGCAGACGTTAATGAAAAATCTAACGGTATGACTCCTCTTATGGTAGCTGCCCGTTACAATCAGGTGGAAATTATAAACTTTCTGCTTGAAAATGGTGCGAATGCTAAAACGATTAATGAGAGTGGGCTAACAGCTCTCAAATATGCAAAGCTGTCTAACGCCCAGGAAGCTGCTGTAGTTATAGAAAAAGCGCTTAATGCGTAAATATTGTGTAGTATAAATGAAGAAAGCACCTTTAAAAGGTGCTTTTTTTATGCGTATAAATTTTTAATAACTTATTATTTCCTGAATTTACTTAACAGCCAAATAATTAGTACCACAACGGCTATTACTATAAAAATACCAAAGCCCATTCCGGCTTTAAATATGTCGCCTATTGCCTCGCATCCTGTTAATAGGGTTAGCAACATGGCAAACGCTCCTAATTTTATGATCCTGTTTTGCATAATGTTTTGTTTTTAGGTTAATTATACATTAAAGGTAAAACTATGTCGTGAGGATTTTCTTAAAAATAAATTAATTGGGTAAAAATTAAGTAATTATCGTATCAAACTAAAATGCGATTTATATTCTTTACCCACCCCATATTCTGTATAAAATACGCTAAACCAATAATCTGTTGCCGGAAGGTTGTGGCCGTTTAATGTTCCGTCCCAGCCATTACCCGGTGCAGAAAGCTGTGCTATAAATTTGCCATGACGGTCGTAAATAAACACAGTGGCCTTTATGTTAAATGGTGGTGTATAAATATTCCAGGTTTCATTTATTCCATCGCCGTTAGGTGAAAAATATAGTGGATAGGCAATGGTAATGTAATTAGGTATAATGGTAACAACAATTTTTACAGGTTTGCCCTCACAATCATCAATAGTCTGTTTAACGTAATATACTTTAGACCCAATATTTTCAGATGAAGGTGTTGGCGCATTATAAAGTTCATCCATGCTGCTGTTGTACCAGGTTAGCTTATCGCCCCGTGCTGTTAGCTGTACTGTTGGGTTATGGTGTTTGTAAACAACATTTGTCTCGGTTTCGGGTCCTTGCGGTGTGGGTTTTATGATTACCGTTATCTTAGCCCTGTTGCTTTCGCAACGTTCGCCGGACTGGCTTACAAAATAATTAAATGTTCCCGCTATGTTGCTTGCAGGTACAGGAGCAACCGGGTTACCCGTACCACCATCTTCTGTTGTATACCATAGCAGGTTTATACCTTCGGCATACAGGCTAACGGTAGGTTCATCCTGGCAATACATAAAGGTACCCGGTACAACCGGTGGCGGTAAATTATCTAAAACCGTGACCGACATTGCTGCACGTTCGCTCTCGCAGCCATTAATTGTCTGGGTTAAATACCATATAGTTATACCCATCGCAGCTGTAGATGGTGTGGGTGCAATGCTGCTGCCTGTACCGCCTACATCTGTACTATACCATAATATATCAGTCCCTGTAGCGGTAAGTGGTACTGCCCTGAGGTCTTTACAATAAGTAAGGTTGCGCACGCGCGGTATTGGTACAATATCCGGCGTTATAACGATCCTTACACTATCAGATTCGCATCCTGTCGCATTTTTTATTTTTATAAAATATACTCCGGGAAGTAATGGCGACGATATGTTTGACGTTCCCCATGTAATACCGTTATCAAAGCTGTAAGCTTCTGCAATTGTAGTTGTTGTAATTGTGCCGCCAATAGAAAAACAATTAGGCTGCACTACAGAATAATTGGGCAGGCCTGGTGCTCCTGTGTCCTGTATTATGGCTGTGGTGGCTGGAGATTCACATCCTGCTGCATTTTTTGTTTTTACCAGGTAAGTTCCCGGCAGTAAAGACGCACTGTTGTTTGCTTCCCAGTTACGTCCATTATCATAACTATAAAAAGGTGCAACATCTGTAACAGATATTGTACCGGTCGCAACTGTGCATGTAGGATTTACAATAACTGTTGCAGGCGCCACAGGCGGTGCAAGCGGGATGTTAATTGTAACGAGCGTAACAGGCGATTCGCAGTCCGAAAAACCTTTAGCCTTAAGTTTATATTCTCCCGGTGCAAGCTGTGTAGCCCTGTTATTGGTTGTCCAGGTTACCCCATTATCAAAACTATATAGAGACGCAGATGAAGTTATTGTTATTGTGCCCAGGGGTGCTGTACACGACCCCGGCTGTATAACATCTGCATAAGGTGCCTGCGGAGTATCATAAGATGGATAAATGCCGGCATAATTGCCATACGACAGGCATCCATTGTTATTTTTTATTTTTACCTCATAATACTGGTAATCATTTAAATTACTTAATACAGCATTTGTTGTCCAGGTATAGCCGCCATCAAAACTATACTCTGCAGCCGGTGTAGTTACCGTTATGCTGCCGGCAGTACCACACGAGGGTTGTACGGTTGTTATTTCGGGTGCGGCAACAAGATCTTCATATATATAAAACCCATAAGGGTAAGACCTGCACCCCACAGAATTTTTTATAATAACTTCATAATACCCTTCTGTAGTAATACTTTTTACAGGATTAGTACCCCAGGTAATGCCGCCATCAAAACTATATTCTGCAGCAGGGGTTGTTATACTAATACTTCCGGGTGTGGCGCAGGTTATCTGGGCTATATCTACCTGTGGGCCATCAATATATTGCTCATACAGGTATTCGTAATAAGATGAAGATGTGCAGCCTTGTGCATTTCTTATTTTTATAAGGTAAACGCCGGGTGTTAAATTATTTAATGTTGGCGTGTTTACCCATGTAGCACCATCGTCAAAACTATAACTGTCTGCCGGAGTATTTACGGTAATACTACCTGGTGTAGCGCAGGTGGGCTGCACCGATGTTACCGACGGATAATCAAGGTAAAATTCCTGCAGGTAGGCATAATTTTCACCGGTTACACATCCCGTAGCATCTTTTAATTTTATGTTGTAGTTACCAAAAGGCAAACTGGCAGTATTGTTTGCACTCCAGGTTAAACCACCATCAAAGCTAAATTGAGAACCGGGGCTTGTAATAGTTATGCTGCCATTTGTGGCGCACCCGGGATTAACATAAGTATAATCTATATAGTTAACTATGCTCGAGTCGGTAAGATTTACGGCATTAGCAATAGATACACAACCGGTTGTTGTTTTTGTTTTTATGTAATAACGTCCCGGTACCAGTGGTTCGGATACAGGGTTTGTGCCCCAGGTAACGCCATTATCAAAACTATAAAAATCAGATAGCGTTGTAACTGTTATAGTTCCTGTTTGTGTAAAACAATCAGGCTGCACCGCTGTAATTTGCGGGGCAGGGGTAGATGCATTTATAGTATATCTTGGAGCTACAAAACAATTTTCGCCATCTATTATTTTTACTGAAAATTGTGCGAGGTTGCCCGGGGTAGAAGCAACAGGGTAAGTAGATAATGTAGCGCCGGGAATTGCAATACCTCCTTTATACCATTGATAGGTAGCTGCGGGGCTAACAGGTATAGATGGATTAGCCCTTAAAATAAGGTCGTTACCGCAAAAAGTACCTGTCTGGCTAATGTTTAAACCAAAAAGTGATGATTCATTTAAAACAAGATCATCAAATAAAAAATAGGGAAGGCAATCCATGCCATAATATAACGGGGGTAAATTTTCGGGAGCCCCCATCATAATGGCATTTATGTTTGTAGCAGGGGTAAATGATATCGTTAGCTGCCCCCAGTTAGATTTTGGTGTATACAGTGCGCTGCCTAAAACCACCCACTCATTGCTACTGCGTGTAGGCGCATATACTGTAGATATTGGAAGATTTACACAATCCCGGGTGCCATAAATGGTTACATTTATGGGCTCGTAATATATGTTACCGCCATTGCAGCTACCTCCATAATCTTCTATGGGCAGCGATGCAATAGAAAATGTAAGCTGGTAATTAGTGTTTGCCAGCATGGGCGATGTAAGGCAGCTGCCCAGGTATTCATTCCACTCGGGAGTAAAGATTGCGCCTACAATTCCGTTTCCTGAAGGAAAAGGGAGCAGCGTATTGCTCATGTCATTTACAGCCCCAAATACAAGGCCACAGGTGTTCATATAATCTGTAGTAGCTTCTGTAGCCTGTACCCAGTTAGTAGCATAATTTAACTGCGAAAATTGCGAAGGGCATTCTGTATAATTTTCAAATGACGCATTGGGTATTATAGAAGGAACAGGTGTACTGTTGCAAAGGCAGTCCGGGTCATTTAGGTCTATTTTGCCGTCGTCGTCGTCATCAATGCCATTATTGCAAATTTCCTGGCTAAAACAGGCCGAACTTAAAAGTAGCAATAAGAGGAGTAATCTTATTTTCATGCTGGTATAGTGTAATATAGGTTGGTGGTAGTGTATTATAGCACAAATATAGTAATCTTAATATCCTGTTAAAATTTATAAGCTACATTGTTGTAGTTATTTTCAAAAAAACAATATTTTTAATTTTAAATATTATGCCTTACTTTTACAAACCAAACACAACACCGCATTATGAGCCATAAAATATTGCTTACATCTCGCGAAGTCAATATCATTCTTCATCGTTTGGCCTGCCAGTTAATAGAAAAACACCTCGATTTTTCCGATACCGTGCTTATTGGCGTTCAGCCGCGCGGAGGCTTTGTAGCCAAACGTATTAAAGATATACTCGAAAAAGAATATAATGTACCCGCTATAAAGCTTGGTTTTTTAGACATTGCTTTTTTTAGAGACGATTTTAGGCGTACCGATATACAGGCAAATATTACCGAAATTGATTTTGTAGTAGAAAATAAAAAGGTAGTTTTTGTAGATGATGTATTGTATACCGGCCGTAGCATTCGTGCTGCGCTTACTGCCATACAATCGTTTGGGCGCCCTGCAGAGATAGAGCTTATGGTGCTTATAGACCGCCGCTTTAGCCGCCATTTACCCATTCAGCCGGATTACAGGGGGAGGCAGGTAGATGCCATAAACGGCGAAAAGGTAAAGGTATCGTGGGTAGAGAATGATGGCGAAGATACCGTATATTTAATTTAAGGCTTAACTGCACAACACGACAACAATGAAAGATTTAAGCGTTAATCATTTATTAGGCATAAAATATATCAATAAAAATGATATTGACCTTATTTTTGAAACGGCAGACCAGTTTAAAGAAGTTATAAACCGGCCTATAAAAAAAGTCCCATCGCTTAGGGATATTACCATAGCCAACATTTTTTTTGAAAATAGTACCCGCACAAGGCTATCGTTCGAGCTGGCACAAAAAAGGCTTAGTGCCGATGTTATTAGTTTCTCGGCAGCGCAATCATCGGTTAAAAAAGGGGAAACCCTTATAGATACTGTAAATAACATACTTGCCATGAAGGTAGATATGGTTGTTATGAGGCACGAAAGGCCGGGAGCAGCCCACTTTTTATCTAAAAATGTAAAGGCAAGTATCGTAAATGCAGGCGATGGCGCACACGAACACCCTACACAGGGTTTACTGGATTCCTTCACTATCCGCGAAAAGCTGGGCGAGGTAGGCGGTAAAAAAGTGGTTATTGTGGGCGATATTTTACACTCGCGCGTAGCATTATCTAATATTTTTGCCCTACAAATGCAGGGTGCAGAAGTTAGGGTATGCGGACCAAAAACACTTATACCAAGATATATAGATTCGCTTGGTGTAAAGGTAGAGCCTAACCTTCGTAAAGCCTTAGAGTGGGCAGATGTTGCTAATATGCTAAGGGTACAAAACGAAAGGCTGGATGTTAATTACTTCCCGTCGACGCGTGAGTATGCACAGCAGTACGGCCTTGATAAAGAATTACTTGACTCCCTAAATAAAGAATTGATTGTTATGCACCCCGGCCCTATAAACCGCGGGGTAGAAATAAGCAGCGATGTTGCCGATTCCCAGCAATCGGTTATTTTAGACCAGGTAGAAAATGGCGTGGCCATACGCATGGCGGTTATTTACCTGCTTGCGAGTAAGATCAAGCAATAATTTCAGAATTTAGATTTAAGATTTCAGATTTGCAAAAACTTTGTATCTTAGTTACTATGCAACTTTGCAACTCTCTAAGCCCTTAACAAAATGAAAGTAGAAGATAAAGGACATACCATTACCATAAAAGATACGCAGGGAAGCAGTAATGCCTTTCTTGAAAAGGTTACTGCCGAATATCACAATTTTAAAGATAAGAACCTTATTTTAGACCTTAGCCAGGATGGTGAATTATCTCTTAATGGCATGCTCGCTTTTTTACCGCTGAGTAACAAACACCGTAAGGCTAAAAAATCGTTGGTGCTTGTGGCTCCAAATTTTGATTATGATGACGCCCCCGATGAAATGGTAATTGTACCTACACTCCTTGAAGCCCATGATATTATAGAAATGGAGGAAATTGAGCGCGATTTAGGTTTTTAGAAAGTCAAAAGTTTAAAGTCCGACTTCAAAAGTCTATTATCTAATTTCTCCCCTCTAACATCTCCTTAAAATGACGTTAACCATACTTGGCTGCTATGCTGCCACGCCCAGAACAATGACTAACCCAACAGCGCAATTGCTGGAAATGAAGGGCAGAATGTTTTTAATAGATTGCGGCGAGGGTACACAGGTGCAGTTAAGAAAACATAAACTTAAATTTAGCCGAATTAACCATATTTTTATATCGCACCTGCATGGCGACCATTTTTATGGGCTTATAGGTTTAATATCTACGTTTGCGCTTCTTGGCCGTAAAACCGATTTGCATGTGTATGGCCCTAAAGGAATTAAAGAAGTTACTTTACTGCAATTAAAACTTTCTAACTCATGGACGAGCTATAACCTTTATTTTCATGAATTGGAATCGGAAGAATCTGTAGTTGTTTTTGAAGATGACAAGGTTAGGGTAACAACCATTCCGCTACGCCACAGGGTATATACCAATGGTTATTTATTTGAAGAAAAATCGGGTGAGCGCAAGTTAAATATTGAGGCTGTAGAAAATTATGAAATTGACCCATGCTACTACCGTAAAATTAAGTGGGGAGGTGATATTACCCTTGAGGATGGCAGGACAATACCAAACGAAGAATTAACTTTTGACCCGCTTCCTGCTAAAAGCTATGCTTTTTGCAGCGATACTGTTTATACTGAGGCTATATTACCCATAATTAATAATGTAGATGTGTTGTACCACGAAAGTACATTTTTGGAAAGCGAAGTACAGTATTGTGAAAAAACGATGCACTGTACCGCTATGCAGGCAGCTACTATTGCTAAAAAAGCTAATGCCGGTCAGCTTATATTAGGCCATTTTTCTACCCGATACGATTCTATAGAACGTTTTAAAACCGAAGCCCGGACTATTTTTGAAAATTCAGAAATTGCAGATGACGGGAAGGTTTTTGAGTTTTAGTTTTACACGAATTTTACGAATTTATACTAAGTATTCACAATGATTTGTGGAAATTCGTGAAATTCGTGTCCGTTATTTTTAATTTTTAAAAGCGTAGTTTAAAATATTAGCACCCATTCTAAGTGCTTTTGTACGCACATCAACAGGGTCGTTATGCACTTCCTGATCTTCCCAGCCATCACCAAGGTCGGTTTCTAAAGTGTAAAGCAATATGAGCCTGCCTTCGCTAAATATACCCCATGCCTGTGGCGCTTTGTTATCATGCTCATGTATTTTAGGTAATCCTTGTGCAAACAGGAAAGGGCCCTTAAAAATTTCATGGCTTGATGGTACTAAGGCAAGTTCTTTATCTGGGAACAGGCGTTTTATTTCACGGCGGATATACTTATCCATACCATAGTTGTCATCTATATGTAAAAATCCACCCGATGTAAGATAGTTGCGCAGGTTAATAATATCATTATCGCTAAATACTACATTTCCGTGCCCTGTCATGTGTACAAAGGGGTAGGAGAATAAATCAGCACTGCCAACCTCTACAGTCGCTGTTTTAGGGTTTATTTTAGTACTTATGTTTTGGTTGCAAAATTTAGCCAGGTTAGGCAATGATGTTGGGTTACCATACCAGTCACCCCCGCCGGAATATTTAAGTACTGCAATTTCCTGTGCCATTAGCAATGCAGGCGAAAGCAGCAATATGTAAAGTAATTTTTTCATTATTTATAATAGCATTGAAGACGTAAATATAAGGAAAGTTGGCGGGAAAAAATTTAAAGGCGGCACTTTGATGTAACAGGAGACATTATTTATTTAAAGGTAAATTGGTAAAGAAGCTAAAGAATCTCTGATGTCGAAAATCTCCTACCATTTTGGAAGAGCACTTGTGTATGGTTTTATTCCTTACAAAGTTATTTTATAAAAAAGGACCGCAATTGCGGCCCCAAAATCTAACTAACCCAAAATCTTTAATTAGAATATACTTTAATATAGTCAACAACATACTCTTGCGGAAAAATGCTGTCGTCAACCTCCATACCTCCAAAATATCCGCCTACAGCTACATTCAGTAAAAAAAAGTATGGTTTATCAAAAGGCCATATTTCCTGTGTTTTTTCTTTTGGGGCAAAGCTATGCACCGGTTTATCGTCTACATAAAATGTAATCTTATCCTTTGTCCAATCTACACCAAATACATGAAAACCCTCTTCAAGGTTATTGAATTCTGTTTTTTTGCCATTGGCGTGTTCACCATGCGTTTCTTTAGTGTGCAGGGTTGCATAAGCCATGTGCGGTTCGCGCCCTACATACTCCATGATATCAATTTCACCGGCTAATGGCCAGCCTGTTTTATCAATATCAGCACCAAGCATCCAGAAGGCAGGCCATATACCTTTACCTACAGGCAGTTTAAGGCGTGCCTCCATATAGCCATACTTAAACTCTTTTTTACCTTTGGTGGTAATACGGGTGCTGGTATACGTATCGCCCTCTTTTTTTGTGCTAATCGTTAAAAAGCCATTGGCAACCTTATGGTTTATTTTAGTGTAAATTTGTTTTTCCGCATTGCCAAAACCACAGTTATCGGGGCAGCCGTTACCCAGTTCGTAATTCCAAACCGATTCATTGAGGGCTTTACCATCAAAGTTTTCTTCCCAAACAAGTTTTCCTTTTTTAACCTGTGCTGTGACCGTAATGCCGGCAAGTAATAGTAGTACAGATAGTTTTTTCATATAAATATAATATTAATTGGTGTAGCTGAATGGTGCCTCAAGTTTTGTTACAGAACTGCCACCTACAAACACTTTAAAATCTCCGGCTTCGGCCTCCCACTTGTTATTGGCACTATAAAATTCTATTACTTTTTCGTTAATAGTAAAGGTAATAGTTTTTGTTTGTCCGGCTTTAATTTCGGCCAGTTCAAAAGCCTTAAGCTCTTTTATAGGGCGCGTTACCGATGCAAACAAGTCGTGCAGGTATAACTGTACCACTTCTTTACCATCTACAGTACTGTTGTTTCTAACATCTACACTAACCGTAATGTTTCCGTTTTTTCCAAAAGACGAGCGACTTAATTTAAGGTTGCTATACTCAAATTTAGAATAGCTAAGGCCGTGGCCAAAAGGGTAGAGGGCACTATTAGCTTCGTCGCCATAATGCGACCAGAAAACACTCTCGGTAGGCGCGTCGCCACCCGGCCTGCCCGTACTTTTATGGTTGTAGTATAACGGCACCTGCCCTATACTCCTGGGGAAACTCATGGGCAATTTACCACTTGGGTTATAATCGCCATATAAAACCTGAGCAATAGCATTGCCACTTTGTGTACCCAGGTGCCATCCTTCTACAATGGCAGGTATGTTTTCAGCAGCCCAGGGTATGGTTAGCGGCCTGCCGTTTTGCAAAACCAATACTATATTTGGGTTCGCTTTATAAACAGCTTGCAACAGTTCCTGTTGTACACCCGGCAGGTCTAATTTTGCGCGGCTGCGGCCTTCGCCTGTTTGCAGGCCGTGCTCGCCTAAAACCATCACAACTACATCGGCATTTTTTGCGGCTGCAACAGCTTCAGCAAAATCGCTTTTATCAGTAGTGTTTATTTTTGTTTCGCTGCCAAACAGAGTTTTACCAACAGCCACATCGGCACCTTTGGCATACGTTATTGTATTGCCTTTATACTGGTTAAGCCCTTCTAATACAGATACAGCCGTGCCATCTTCTGCGGCTATTCTCCAACTGCCAAGCGGACTTGTTTTATCATTTGCCAATGCACCAATTACGGTAATTTTTTGTCCCTGTTTTTTTAACGGAAGCAGGTTACGTTCGTTTTTAAGCAGCACGATCGATTTTTTTGCCACATCCAGAACACCATCCTGAAATTCTTTTTTACCAATAGTTTGCTGTTCGCGTGTTTCGTTGCAATATTTATACGGATCATCAAATAATCCCAATTCAAATTTTACACGGAGTATACGTCGCGCGGCATCGTTAATTTTATCTTCGCTTACTTTACCTTCACGAACCAATGCTGCAAGGTGTTCTACATATCCATGCGATTCCATATCCATATCGCTGCCGGCATTTGCCGCTTTCTCTGCCGCTTCCTTCAGGTCTTTGGTATAGCCGTGGGTTACCATCTCTCCCATAGATCCCCAGTCGGATACTACAAAACCCTTAAATCCCCAGTCGCGTTTAAGTATATCGCGCTGCAGGTAGGCATTGCCGGTAGCTGGTATACCTTCGAGTTCGTTAAAAGAGTTCATGAAGGTTAATGCCCCTGCATCAGACGCTGCTTTAAAAGGTGGCAGTACGATATTGTGCAGTGTATTGTTGCTAATATCTACAGTGTTATAATCTCTTCCTGCTTCGGCAAACGAGTAGCCTGCAAAGTGTTTTACACAGGCAGCTACATTAAATTCGCCCAGGTTACCCTGAAAACCTTTTACCCGTGCCACAGCAATGCGGCTGTTAAGGTAGGGGTCTTCTCCGGCACCTTCCATAACACGGCCCCAGCGGGCATCGCGGCTTACATCTACCATTGGGGCAAATGTCCAGTTAAGGCCACTTGCAGCAGCCTCGGCAGCAGCGATCTGTGCAGATCTTTCTATAATTTCCATGTCCCAGCTTGCAGCTTCGGCAAGGGGTATGGGGCTTATGGTTTTATAGCCATGAATAACGTCAAACCCAAAAATTACCGGTATGTGCAGCCTGGTTTCTTCAACTGCAATTTTTTGGAGGGCTCTTACATCTTTCACACCCTTAACGTTAAGCATAGAGCCTACCCAGCCTTTTTTAAGGTGTTCATATTTTAATGCCGCATCGCCACCTTGTGGAGCAGGGCCAGTAACATCCCAAAAACCATTATACTGGTTCATCTGTCCCACTTTTTCTTCAAGGGTCATTAGTGCTAATACTGAGTCTACCCTGCGGTCTATGGGTAGTTGCCGTTCTTTTGTAAAAACAGTTGTGTTTTGCTTTGCTGTGCTGCACCCCAGTGCAAGGGCAAGTAAAGCGGCAAAAAGGTATTTAGGTAAAGTATATTTCATTATATATGCAATAAAACCAATAAGATGGGGTTAGCGATTACTAACCCCACACATACCGGAATGGATAGATGTTATTGTAAAGGAAAGGCTTATTGGTATAGGCGCACATAATCTACCTCCATGGCAGATTGTGTAAAGCCAGGGTCTATGGCTCCGCCCAAAGTTCCGCCCATGGCTACATTAAAGATCAGGAAGAAGTTAGAGGTAAACGGCGTTCCCGGATTAGTGAATATTTTATATGGTGCAGGAAGCGGGTCTGTTTCATTATCCCTTACATAAAATTTAAGGCTGTCTACTGTCCACACTAAAGTATAAATATGGAAATCGGTAGAGATTCCTGCTACATTTTTTGATGTAGTGTCTCCGCCACCTCCGGAATGTCCGGGGTAGTGCAGGGTGCTGCTTATGACATCCGGGACACGGCCCACACTCTCCATTATATCAATCTCTCCGCAGCCCGGCCACGGGTTAGAGGTATAATTAGATCCCAGCATCCACAGGGCAGGCCACGTACCGGCACCGCTTGGTAGTTTAGCTTTTATCTCTACCATTCCATAAGTAAAATCTTTCTTATTGTGGGTTACCAAACGCGAAGACGTGTAAGTACCGTCATTTTCTTTTTTGGCTGTAATTTTTAAGGTTCCGCCACTTACTGTTGCATTTTGATTTGTGTAAACCTGCTGTTCCTGGTTACCCCAGCCGCCACCGCCAAGTTCAAACGACCATTTAGTAGCATCGGGAGCGCCATCGGTATTAAATTCGTCTGCCCATACAAGGTTAGTAAATACCGGGGCAGTGGGTGCATTAGGATCCTGGGTTGTAAAAATATGGTACCATGCCGTTGCCGGGTCATTGCCCTGTACAGCCCTTACTACCATGCGATTTTCGGATATTTCAAGAATTTCATAGGTACTTGCTCCAATATAATAGCCCATAAAACCACCATCGGTAAATGTCATTTGTGTACCTGTACTGTGCTCTGGCGCTACAACAGATTCTGCCGGAGACAGGAGTACAGTTTTTTGCCCGGTTGTGCTATAAGCCAAACAAATATCTTCAGACCCATTACCGCCTGCTATAGATGCAAATGCTTTATTAAAAAAGGTAGCACCGCCATTGTCCTGGGTAAACCTTATCTGGTTACCATCTAACGAAAATGTGAATTTGGCATTATACATACAGCTGCTTGTACCACCTGCTTTTTCAAACGGGCCTGCGCCGTACCAGTAAGGCCAGAAGTTATGCTCTGTATCGGCGGCGGCATTAGGGCCTACACCCAGGTGGTTTTGCTCTGCTGCCGACCAATACCATGTTTTTGTACCGTTGTTTGTTAGTATGCGTGTTGTTTCCGGGTCGTCAAAAAGGCTAAGCAAATCGACTACAGTAATTGTTCCCGTAATCGCCGACCCTCCTGTGCCATAAGCCACCACAGTAACTACATAGCTGTTAATACCATTGGTGGTAAAGCGTTTGTTCATTAATCCGGCAGGCTTAGTATCGCTGGTAGCATCAGGGTAAATGAATTTGTAGGTCATTGCATTATCTGCATGTGCTTTTAGCACTACCATACCGCTGCCGTCTCCGTTGGGGTTTGCCTGGTTAGCTCCCACGATCTCGTAACTAAGGGCTAAATTAGATGGCGTTGTTACATTGCCAAAGGTGCTGTCGTCGTCCTGGCAGCCTGCTGCAAAAAGCAACAGCATTAGGAAACCCGTTAATTTTTTTAAAGTATTTTTCATAGTTTTTTAGTTAGATAATTTTATATCGTCGAAGTAGAAACTTTCATTAGCACCGCGAACATTAAAGTCGAAGAACAATACCACCATCTGGTAATTGTTAGCATTGTTTATTCCTGTAAAATCATACGTTAGCTCTTCCCATCCGCCGGCTACTGTGGTAGTTGCCTGCCTTTCTATATCCAGTGCGGTATTATGTGTTGGGTTAATATTCTCAAATTTTAGCAGTACTATAATGCCTGCACGTGGCGACCATACTTTTACCTTTACCTTTTGCATGGCAGAAAAATCTATAGGATTTGTCATAGGCATTGCTACACCCGCCCATGTTTCAGATCCGGAATTTTTATAGTATTTACCTACTGTGGTACTTGTATTTATGCCGGATGCATCCGGGTTTGCTACTTTGCTGCCGTAAGCATTACCAAAGTCATTAAATACGTAGGTTGCGCTACCATCTTCAAAAGTTAAAGGAAAACCAACAGAACCTCCCGATGCTGCCTGTACTATATCATCAAAGTAATAGGACTGGCCATTACCCTGAACTCCGTAATTGCAAAACAAGACTACATTAGAATATGATGCAAAAGTATTAGCACCAGAGAAGTTATAAACCAGCTCTTCCCACTGGTTAGCAACTGTAGTAACAGCATCGGCTTCATAACTTGTAGTAGTATTAGGAACATTTTCAAGTTTTAGTTTAAAAGTTGTACCTATAGCCGGCGACCATACTTTTATCCTGAAATAATGCATAGTGGCAAGGTTAGTAAGCGGAGTATCTAACGTTAGTAACGACCCTGCCCAAATTTCAGATCCCGGGTTTTTAGTTTGTTTTGCTACCCTTGTACTTGTATTTATACCGGTAGGATCGGGGTTTGCAATAACAGTAGTTACCGCATTACCAAAATTTGCAAAATTATAATTGCCATTCTCAAAGTTTATAGGCAACACTAACGGGTTAGATATTGTAACCTCCTGAGTAAACGTACTTGTTGCGGCACCGCCACTGTAAGCCACTACAGTTATGGTATAGGTACCGGTATTAGCATAAGTATGGCTCATTGCCTGGCCTTCATTAAACTGCTCAGGTGCTACCAAAGGGTCTTCGCCCCATGATACAGAAAAGAACGTTTCAAGATCGGCTTCTGCAGTTACATTAATTAAGTAAGGATTTCCTACTACGGTAGCCACAGTGACGTCAAGATTTTCGGGGGCTACAAATGTTACGGTAAGAGGCACATCTATAGTAGTCTTTTTGCCATTAATAGCTACACCGGCAACTTTAACCGTATACATACCTTCGGCATAAATGTGGTTAGCTTTTCCACCAAGCTCAACAGTTTCCGGTTGTGGGGTGCTATCGCCAAAAGTTACCTCAAAAGCGGTAACGCCTTCGCCATTTGGCGCAATGGTTACAAGCCCGGTGTTATCCTGGGTAATGGTTAATAGTGCTGATATATTTTTTGGAGCATCTACATCATCTGCAAATGTAGTGGTACTGTCATCTCCCTCGCAGCCTAAAAGCAGGGCAACAAAAAACAGGCTAATTATAAATTTAATATTCTTCATGAGTTACAATTTTTTAGTAGAGTGGATTTTGCTGCCAGTTGTTATGAGAAAACTGGATCTCTTCATACGGTATAGGGAACACTTCATTTTTACCCACGGTAAAATTTGGTATCTGATTGCCACGGCCTGTACGTACAAGGTCGAAAAAGCGATGGCCTTCGCCCATAAGTTCACGCCTTCTTTCTAACCATATCCTGTCTCCTAAAGAGTTGCCTGTATCGGTAAAATTGTGGTTACTGTTACCAAAGGCTCGTGTCCTTACCATATTTACATACGTTTGTGCCTTGCCGTCGTTGCCTATTTTATTATTGGCTTCGGCAGCCATAAGTAATACATCGGCATAGCGAATAGCCCTGTAGTTGTTAGGGTTTGTAAGCATTTTATCGCCCAGGTTAAGGTCGCCTTTTCTTGGTATGTATTTTTTATTATAATATCCGGTGTGCTGGTAGCCCACGCCATACAATACCCCATTGCCGCCAGTAGCGTTAACCCAATTGGTATTCTGGCTCGCAAAGTCGCTTATGTTAAGTATGGCAACATCACGACGAAGGTCGCCATCTTCATAGCTGTCATAGGCTGCCTGAACAGGAATATTAAAACTGTAACCGGAGTCGAACAGGGGTACCGCTACATTACCTTCACTACACTGTAGGCATCCGAAACCGGCACCTTCGGCATCGGTATATTGTACTTCAAATACCGACTCGGTGTTGTTTTCTGTATCGTTTTCAAATATCTTGTTATAATCGGTCACTAAAGTATACCTGCCGCTTTGTATAAGGGTTTCTAAAATAGCGGCTGCTTCCTGATTTTTATTTTGATATAAATACGCTTTGCCCAATAATGCCTGTGCAGCGCCTATGGTTATACGCCCGCTTTCCTGTGGGGCATTAGTATCTATATTTGCAATAGCATAAAGTAAATCGGCTTCTATGGCTGCATATACCTCCGTTGCAGATGAGCGTGGAATGGTTAATTCATCGCCCACGCTAAATCTCTTATCAGCTTTCATTGGGATACCGCCAAACCATTTAACAAGCTCAAACTGGTAGTAAGCTCTTAAAAAATGTGCCTGGGCAAGTATATGCTCTTTGCCCTCAAAATCAGTTTTATTCTGAAATTCTAAAATATAATTTGCCCTGTTTACCCCGGCAAACATCCAGTCCCAAATATTTTTAAGGTTGGCATTTACAGGCGTATGGCTCATTTGATCTACCTGTGCAAAACCGGGTACATCTGTAGCGCTTTCACCACCACAAAGGGTATTGTCGGATGCTATTTCACCCAGCAAAACATTTACATAAGTAGACTGTAACAGGTCGTAAGCACCTATCAGTGCGTTTTCATAATCCTGTTTAGAATTAAAATAAGTTTCAGAGTCTATAGTATAAGGTGGCTTTGCATCTACAAAGTCGTCTGCGCATGATATTGATAAAGATAGCAGGCAAAAGGCTGCTACTGCGGTTAGTATCTTCTTTTTCATTTTGATTACCATTAAAAATTAATATTTGCCCCAACCATAAAAGTCCTTGGTACCGGATAAAAACCGTAGTCTACACCGCCGCCAATGGCAGCCCCCGATGATGCCCCCGGATCATAGCCCCTATATTTGGTAAACGTAAAGGCATTATTTACACCTACATAAAATCGTGCTTTAGTAACAGCATTGCCAAGCATCTCAGGGTTTATAGAGTAGCCCAGTTGCATGTTTTGAATCCTGCAGTAAGAAGCATCTTCTACAAAATAAGAAGAGAATAGGTTGTTGTTAGTAGCACCGGTAGTAACCCTTGGGTACGCGTTAGTACTACCTTCGCCGGTCCAGCGGTTAAGCACATAGTTAAGGCGGTTACCGTTTGGCACATTCCTTTCATAAGCCCTTACCATATCGTTGCCTAATGAAGCATATACATAAGATGTAAAGTCGAAGCCTTTATAGTTCAGGGTAAGGTTAAAGCCCATAATAGCCGATGGGATAGGGCTGCCAATATCAGTTTTATCGGCGGCGGTTATAATGCCATCGCCATTAACATCTTTATAGCGAATATCGCCCGGTGCCGTATTGGTAGAACCTAATCCATTTTGAGATGGTGCATTGTCAATCTCTGCCTGTGTCTGGAAAATACCATCCATCTGTAAGCCATAAAAATAGCCCATAGGTTTATTCGTTTCCATCCTCGATGTCTGCTCGTTTAACCCAAATGACCCGCCCGGATAAAATCCTGTACCATTGTTTACTTCGAGCACTTTGTTTTTAAGGAAGGTAACATTGTAGTTTATATCTACATTAAAGTCTTTGCCTATTGTGGCTTTGTAACCTGCGGCAAGCTCTACACCATAATTTTTTACGCTTCCGGCATTTACCGTCGGCGAGCTTGCGCCCGGTGCGCCTGTACCCACAATGCCCGATACCGGAATATTCTGGATAAGCAGGTCCCTGCGTATGTCTATAAAATAATCGGCTACAAAAGTTAGCTTATCGTTAAAGAAATTCAGGTCGGCACCAACGTCAAATTTGCGTGCTTCTTCCCATTTAGCATTAGGGTTAGGTACCTGGCCTGTAGCAGTACCGCTTATTAAGGCGTTATTAAACACATAGGTAGCCTCGCCGCCCAGTGCAGATAAATAAGCAATACCAATATCATCGCTACCTAAAGAACCGTAACTTGCCCTTATTTTGGCAAAGTTCATAAAAGATGACTTGTTGTAAAAAGGCTCTTCAGAAAGTATCCAGCCACCTGTAACCGACGGGAAATAGGCAGTTTTATTGTTCGGTCCAAATTTGGTAGACATATCCCTGCGTATCATACCCGATAAAAGGTAACGGCCTTTAAAGTCGTACTGCAACCTTGCAAAGTAAGACAGCCTCCTGTTTTCGTAAGTATAAGAACTGGTACTTTTTGATGTAGAAATACCATTGGCAAGGTTAATATCGGCATAATCCCATGAGTTATAAGGTACGTCGAAGCCTGTACCATATAAACCGTTACCCCATTCCCTGTAAATGGTGTTACCGGCCGTTACCGTAAAGTTGTGGTTATCGGCAATTGTTTTTTGGTAGGTTGCAAAAAAGTCGAATGTATAACTGTTATCGTTTACAGCACCTTGTGTAACACTGCTTCGCTGCACATCATACACTTTTCCGCCGTAGTTTACCTGTTTGCCAAAAACCCTCGATTTGCTATTTGCGGTATTAAAGCCCATGCGGCTTGTAAGTTTCAGCCCTTTTATAAGTTCGTAATCAAGGCCAAATGTCCCGTTTATTTTTTTGAAGTTATAAGCGTTAAACGTATTTGCCATTTGCGCCAACGGGTTAATAATCTCTGCACCATAACCGGTCGTGGCAGGAACTAATGTAAAATCACCATTTTCATCATACGGGGTTAGGGTAGAGGGGGTGTTAAGCGTATTAAATAATACAGAACCTAATCCGTTCTCGGCCAGTGTCCTTCTGTCAAACTGGGTATAAATTAAATTAGTGTTTAGCTTAAGTTTTTCATTAAGGTCGGCACCAAGAGATATCCTTGCTGTATTCCTTAGGAAATCGGCTTTTTTTCCTCCCACAATACCTTCCTGGTCAAGGTGCGATGCCCCAATAGAATATACAATTTTATCAGACCCGCCGCTTAAGGTAAAATCATGGCTTACCAGTGGTACCTCTTTACCAAAAACCTCATCCTGCCAGTTAGTACCTTTACCCAATATGCTGATGTTAGGAAAAGGAAGCGCCTGTCCGCCATTGGCATAACTTTCGTTTAGTAATGCTCCATATTCTGATGCATTAAGTGTCGGCAGTTTTCTTGTAGTTTCCTGAAAGCCTGTATACACATTGTAAGATAATGTTGGCTTTTGGTTTTTACGCCCTTTCTTTGTAGTAATTAATATAACACCATTAGCACCTATGGTACCATAAATGGCTGCCTGAGCATCTTTAAGAACTGTTATGGTTTCAATATCGCTTGGATTTAAAAGGCCAAGTTCACCCTGGTAGCCATCAATAATAGTAACCGGGCTGCCGGATCCGTTAGTGCCGATTCCCCTTATTCTTACCGTTAGGCCTGCACCCGGTGAGCCCGATGTTGAGGTAACATTTACACCAGATACTGTACCTTGTAAGGCCTGCTCTATTTTTACCGGCTTTATACGTTCTAAAGTTTCGCTGTTAACAGTACTTACGGCACCTGTAACTTCTTTTTTACGTTGGCTGCCGTAGCCAATAACTACCACTTCGTCAAGGTTTTTTGCCCCATCTTTTAGTTGTACTGCAATTGTAGCATTGGCGGTTACTACTTTCTCGAAAGATTCAAAGCCTATAAAGCTGTAAACAACGACGGAACCAACAGGAACTTTAATGGTATAATTACCATCCATATCTGTAGTTGTGCCCATCGAAGAATTTTTTACAGCAACGTTTACACCGGGCATAGG
>Ga0247815_10000681_pt1 | contig 26742 bp, 36 predicted proteins | sample UWRJL194509B1_FD_181014 | JGI IMG/M metagenome (GOLD analysis project Ga0247815, IMG submission 181014) | Plant litter microbial communities from Arlington Agricultural Research Station in Wisconsin, United States - UWRJ-L194-509B-1 | ecosystem: Environmental > Terrestrial > Plant litter >...
CGTTCACCTACGAGGGTCTGCCGCCATCACAGATCGAGTTCGTCCCTTTGAACAAGAAAGAAAAGTACACTGCGGATAAGCTCATGGAGCTCTACGAGGTATGTGGCTTAAGCTTGCGCGCTGAATTGCATGCTAACAATGGCCTCAGACCGACAAACATCTGTCCAAATACTTGCATATTATCCGCGACAGCCCGGTCTATCCAGTGATCTATGACAGCAAACGCACCGTAGCCAGTATGCCCCCCATCATCAACTCAGAGCACTCCAAGATCACCGTCAATACCCGCAACGTGTTTATCGAGGTCACTGCACTCGATGAGACAAAACTCGGCATTGTCGTTAACATCCTCGCAACCATGTTCTCGGAATACTGCGAAGAGCCTTTTACGTGAGCCGCTGCGAAAATGACCTTGAATAAGCCCTCATATATTTCCTGCAGGATGGAGCCGATCCGTGTTATCCTTCCTGACGGAACCAGCAAGATCACTCCTGATATCTCACCTCGAAACGTTGTTGCGCACCGCAGCTACATCAACGCATGCACAGGGCTCAATCTCTCGTCTCCGGATATTGCAAAGCTTTTGGACAGGATGTCACACTCTGCAACTGCGTCACCGACTGACCCAGACGCCATCGCGGTCTCCGTTCCCTGCACGCGACCGGATATTTTGCACGAGTGCGACCTCATGGAGGACACGGCCATCGCCTACGGCTTCAACAAATTGCCTCGCACGTTCCCAGCAGCCAGTACAGTCGCGCAGCCACTTCCAATCAGCAAGCTTTGTGACCTCGTCCGCCGAGAGTGGGCGCAGGCTGGATGGGTGGAAGTCTTGCCATTGATTCTGGTGTGTCAGCCCAACGGGCTGTGGCAACACTGAACTGAAACTATTCGCAGTGCTCTCACGAAGAGAACTTTGAGTACTTGAATCGCGTTGATGACGGCACGCAGGTCGTGCGCCTCGCCAACCCCAAGACGCTCGACTTCCAGGTTGTGCGCACATCACTGCTCCCTGGGCTCCTGAAGACAATCCGCGAAAATCGCAACCACTCATTGCCGATGCGCATCTTCGAGACTGCAGACGTTGTTTTCAAGGATAAGACACTTGAACGTCAGGCAAGGAATGAGCGCCACGCTGCGGCCGTATGGTGTAACAAGACAGCAGGCTTCGAGATGGTACACGGCATTCTCGACCGTATCATGCAGATGTTGGAGGTGCCACGTATATCGTCTGCAGACGCCAACGCCTCACAGGGCTACTACATCGCGCCGCTAGAAAGTGAGATCAATAACATCTACTTTGAACTCATTGAACTCATGCATATTCTTAGACGATACCTATTTCCCCGGCCGCGCGGCCACGATCTACTACCGGTCACCCGCGGAGCAATCGCTCATCGGGAAAGTCGTTGGGACCGGCAAGTGGAAGGACAAGGCTATTGGCGAGTTGGGCGTGCTGCACCCGACTGTGCTGCAGAACTTCGACATCAATTTCCCTTGTTCGGCTCTCGAGTTCGACCTTACGTCGTTCGAGAAGTAATTGCAGCCGTAGAAATCCTGAATACGAAACATATGGTGTCGCTAAAGCATATGCGGCGTGTAGAAGGCATGTACAGCAACGAGTGAGCGAACCACCGGTCAATCCGCCCATGCGCCGTGGGCAGCATCGTAATCGCGAAAACGAGGTCATTGTAGTCCCTGCAGGATACCAATTCCCTCCAAAAGATGTTTGTGCGTGCGTGCAGTCTTGGTATAATGATTGTGAGTTGGGTACAATAGGAACTGGCTGTTATCCTAAACCCTGGGTCGTTTTACCGGGTCAGAACTCAAGGGAATGCGTTGCAAGTCTTTCCGGGAACGAGGCAGGATGCACATGTCAGGCTATACTTTGCGCATTTAGCCTGGAACTTGAGACATTCCGGTGTTGACGCAAGGGGAACCTTGGTGAAGCACTCCAGGCTTTCCTTGAAGCAAACGCCGACCGAAGTTCTGAATCATGACAAGTCAGCACACGAACCGCACATGGGATGGCGAGAGAAACGTACACGCAAGTCTTGGCATCGCTGAACGCAGGCAGCGGCGACGCGCAATAGTTACCGATCTGGTAAGCGCACTGAGGTTGTGCCGGCGGGCTTGCCTTGCAGATGTTGACTTGTACGACGGTCGGGTCGTGGTCGCTAATGCGCACGCTGTACGAGACTGCGTGTGTGTTGACGTGAACGTGGTCGGCCTTGAGCGGACGTGCAGCGAGAGCAGGCGAGACGAAGAGATGGTCGAGCTGCTGCGAGTTGGCGTTGAAGACGTATGTGTAGCGCTCAACAACGGGAATCTTGGCAACCTCGTCAACCTCGACGTAGAGGCCCTCCAGTTGCGAGAAGACAGCTGATGTGGCGCTGAACTCGTTCCAGTCACCGGCGGAGATGACGGCGGCGTCCTTGTCGATGGCGTAGATGGCCTTGGTGAAGTCGGCAACGGCCTTGGTCTGAGCGGTGCGCTGGTCGACGCCGCCGTTGACTGGAGGACGAGCGTCACCATGCTCCGACGATGAACCACCCTTGGACGCATTGTGCAGGTTGATCGTAATGAAGCGTTGACCAGGCTTCGCCTTGCGCTCCCAGACCGCTGCAATCGGCTTGCGGGAAGCGTCCCAAGCAGTGTTGGTCGGGTCGATGCGGCCAGGGTTGAACTTGAGGTTGATGAGGCCATCTGCGTCCTTGAGCGGCGCATTCACATCAAGCGGGCCACCAAGGGTGCCGTTGACAAGGGTGATGAGACTAGGCTGGTAGATGTAGGCGGGACGAATGTTGCCACCAGGCTGGCCACCATCAGCGTTGTTGACGGGCAGCACCTCAACAAACGAGTAGACGGCCTGCAATTGCGTTGGTTCAACGATTTCGCGGAGAATCTCGTAATGACTTACCGTGCCATTCGAGGCCGTTTTGATGGCATCGACCAGCTTCTGAAGGGTACCGGCGGCAGAGACATTGCCGCTATCAGTGGCACCATCGTCATCTTGAACCTCCTGCAGGAAGATGAACTCGGGAGCCTTCAGGTTGTCGACAATGTGAGCCGCGATGTTAGGCACTGTAGCAGACGGTCAGAAATCGCGACCGTTAGGACGGTATTATCTAGGCGCACAATGCTTCGAGCCGACGCTGAGGTTCTCAACATTGTAGGCACCAATGGTAAGCGTGCATGGATCTTCGCTCGTCGTGATGTCGGTGACCGGCAGGGTCGTGTTCGCCGCGTTGGAAAGAACAGGCCTACCAAATTGTCAGCGCTAGAGCTGGTCACAATGAGTCCAACCTACTGAGTGAGCGGCAAAAGGTAGTAGAAACCAAAGGTCTGAACAGGGGCATAAGCACTTGCAATAGCTGCGAGGGCAAGACGTACATATTCCACAACACCGGTGATGTCGCCCTGGAAGGTAGCGCCAACGAAGGTAATCGGGTTCTTGGTTCCATCGAGAGGCTTGCCGACAATGATTGCCTCGACTGCCATATCGACGTCGCCGTCCGCGGCTGCAAGAACTTGCTGTTAGAACCATTGAAGATGAGCTCTTATCTCATGCACGTACTGCGTGTCATGGTCAGACCACCCCGCTTGTTGAGGCCGGTGACGGGATAGTCGCCACGAACCCAGAATTCGCCTGTCAATTAGCACAATCAGCGCCGTTACTTTGCACAATCGACAGTCACAAACCATATTGGTTCTCGAACTGAAGAGCAACAGGCTTCGGGATTGTGACGAGCATGCCCTCAAGGGACTCCCAGAAATCCAAACCGTACTTGGCCGGCTCGAGATTGGCGGTGGAGGCTTGAACCAAACTGACATTGTTAGGAACGGAGAGGAAACCAGGCGTGTCGAGAGCTGTGTACTTCGCAGTCGGCGGGCTGCGATCCTTGCCGAGTGTGATCGGCGCGACGGTGTTGCCCGCAGAGACGACGACGATGTTGCTTGGGCTGGTGAGCTCGGTGACCGTAAGATAAGCGGGGTCCGACCGGTACTCGCTGATTTTGCCAGTCAGTGTGATGAGATCGCCAACTTTGACGAGCGCCTGGGTAGTGGTCGAGGTGGTGAAGATCTTCAAGCCACTGGACGTCCGTTCGTCGTCGGTCGGACCAGATTGGATATACCAACCCTGGGAGCCCTTGGCGGTGACAATTCCGGTGACATTGACAGTTTGACCGTTATATGGGCTGTTGAAGGTCGATCCCTGGATGTCGGTCGCGTTGAGGAGGAGTGCAGATGCAGATGCCGCGAACGCGGCAACGGCGGCAGCAGTGGCAAACATGACGGGGAAAAGCGAAAGGAGCGGGCAAGGAAAGAACAGCTACGCGCGGGCGGCGAGGAATTAAGAATCGAGAGCCTGTCGGGATGGAGGAAGAGGGACTCGGGGAGCAGCCTGTGGTGATCGCCAGCTATTTATCTGCGGGCACATGCGCCACGCGCATCATGATGGCTGCAAGATAGCAAGCACAGGTCGACCGTGCGATGCTAGGTCGTGCCTGATGGACCCATGTTGCGAAACGCGCTGGCGGACTCGCACGTTCCTGCGGCGAACGGAGCCACCGCATGGTGCTTTCGCGTCAGCGGGGATTGTCGGCAAAGAAGTAACGGAGGCAGTCCTTGAGCAACGGGTCATCCATTAATGGAACTGAAAGGCACGGGCCGTGGAGACCACCAGGTTTAGGTCCGGGAGACACAGTCGCAGCTACCGCAGAGGGCAGAACCCGACATCGGACATCCGCATGCAGACGGCTCAAACTCCCGGAGAGCGTAGGGTCATTTAATTTCGCACACAGCTACGGGGACCGAAGAATGAAGATCGAGACAAAGAATGAAACGCGTTGGAAAGTGGATTGGGATGACTTTGTAGAGGGGGAGAGAAGGGTGGCACGGGTTGGTGCTCCGCTTGCCCGGTGGCTGACCTTGAACTCCGGCTGCCAGACCATGAACGCCACAAGCGCCGCTGGCCCTTCCACGCGCCATGGGCTTGGCTTCATTGAAACACACGACCTTCTTGCAGGCGCTGCTCTTGCTGCCAGTCCAGATCGCTCTCAAAATACGCAACCACTGTTGCGCCAGGCCGTGCATGAAGCTTGGAGAGACTCGATTCGCCATGTCAAGCGCGACAGACAACCGCAGACCATTCTGACTGCTTTCGGTAAAGTTAGTCTGCCGCGTTCACTTCTGCATGACCTTGCACTCATCGACCACAGGCATGGGACATCGCAGCCTTGCAGCTCACACCCTGGGATATCCACGATCATACCGCCCTTCGAATCAACGGTTCGCACTTGTAGATAGCGGGCCTGAGTCTAATCTAACCCGTCCAACCGCGACTTAGACCCAGCCATTGTTCGCGCCGCGTTCGACTGTATCGCCGGAATCAGTATGGCTTCCTCGCTGCTCGACTTCTATGAAGGTCAGAGACCAGCGAACGTCATGAAGAGCACTGCTGACGCTCTTGTAGAGGTTCTTGTTTGGCAAGTACCCTTCCTGGAGCGGCATGTCGACACGCACATTCGTCAGTGGCAGGTTAGCCCAGTACAACTCCGTCTGCCTGGCCCAACTGACCTATATTTGCAGGTTGACGGTGAAGTATCCCACATCCAAGATCTCATAGAACAGCTCTGCATTTGGTATAATGCTTGGCACCCGCAAGAAGAGTATGGCCACTTCGCTTGGTCGCATATCTACGAGCTGAACCCATGCCACAGGTTCGGCCCGTCGTTCGCCAACATGTTCAAGCGTTCCTTCACAGCCAACCTACACGTCGCACTTCCACCGCAGTTCCACTCTGGCTTTGTTGCGCTCGTCAGGTCAAGCCTGACGGGAGGAGGTCCGGCTGGGTTGTTCGCGCAACTAGAAATTCTTGGAGTGCTTGATCACTTCGAGTCCCTCATCGCAAGCGTCATCTGCAACCTGATCGAGGAGCGAATACTAGAAACTTGCCCGCAGCAGTGGGCGACGCCTCAACTCGCGGCATTGCGGGAATGGCTGGGTGAAGCCATCGTTCCTGCGGCAACGTCGTATCCGCCACACGCCAGACATAGTAAGCCCTCGCATCGAACCTTGTCTCAGACTATCACTGATAGATGCGCAAATAGCAGGTCATCCAGGGCTTGAGAATGCCGTGCAGAGCATGCTCTTTAGATTCGACCTCCACATCTGCAAGTCGTTGGGAGACATTAGGTACAGACAACCAAGCAATCTTCTCGGTCATTGTTTGCTGACCATCAGCGCACGTAGAACGAACGAGATATTCGACCTGATAGTCGACTATCCTGACTCTATGCCGGCATTACTGGATCTCAAGGTTAGTTCTACGCAACACGAACCGCGCTCCCGTTGACAAAAATGTAGGAATGCATCAAACATGTCGACCAGCGGGCTCACCTAGTTGTCACCCTTCGCAAGCTGTAGGTGTTTGCCACTTCCGCGATTTTGAATCTCATCCTCAACTAGCAACAAACGCCGACTCCTTCATCCAGGCGCGGACACCAAAGATATATTGTCCCAATATGTGGCTACAATCCGCTGTCTCCGCGTTATAGACCCTGCCGGGGTGCTACTCTACAAGGTGGCTGATCCCATCCGGCGGTATTTGAGGTAGGCTTCTGCTTCGAGCCGTGCATCCTATTGTGGTTTGACCAATACCTATAGACACCGCCCGGACACTATCCGCACAATCGTGGCAGGGCTTGTAGGTGAAGGCAGTGACCTAATAGACGACAGCGAGCCTGTTGTGCCGTTGAATGTCCTCGCCGAGGATTATTCGGACCCAAATTGGGAACCAGAACCCCTGGACGCTGGCCCTCGTGCGTATCCTCGTGTTAAGTCGTTGCATTAAGAGCCTTACTCCCTTGTCCAGACTTCCGGACGAACAAGCCAAGCGATGTGATCAGCACCCTTGTCAGCATCTACGATTCCAAAGACCTCTTTGTCAAGGAACTCCAGATCCTCTTGGCCGAACGCCTACTCTCCATCAGTGACGGCAACTACGAGCGAGAGATACGAAACATCGAGATTCTGAAGCTGCGCTTTGGCGAGACGGCTCTGCATGTCTGCGAGGTTATGCTCAAGGACATGACCGATTCGAAACGTGTTGACCAGCGTGTCCACCAAGACCATCAGGTGTGTAGTTTGAACATCTGTCCCACGAACAGCCTTCTCACATCAACTCTAGTCTCAAGTACATGCTTCAATCGTCTCCAAACATTTTTGGCCGCCCCTCAATGCTTCCAATGTCAAAATGCCCAAGACCATGAACAGGTGAGCACGGTGCTTGTGATTCACGTACCGACAACTAATGTTTATCACAGCGTTTTGGCTGCGTACGAGCAGCAATATATAAAGCAGAAGGCGGACAAGCGCTTGCTATGGATCCCGCAGATCGGGAAGGTCAGCCTACATATCGAACTGGCAGATCGCTCTCTCGACGTCGAGGTTGGCGTTGTCGAAGCGGCTATCATCGAGCTGTTCGGCGAAAAGGGTGAGAATTCATTTGAAAAGCATTGCCTCTTCCTGCTCACGTCACCCATAACAGATGTATGGACGTTGAATGAACTTGCCGAGGCGCTGGGGACTGATGTGAACGTCGCGCGAAAGGCTGCTGCGCAGTGGATCGAGCTGCGCGTGGTCAACGAGGACACACCACATACTTACCGACTACTTGAGAAGCAAGAAGCTGAGACCACGTCAGTTGCGAATCGGGACGACGAAGCCGACGCCCCGTCTGCTGCTCCCGCTCGGCAGCAACAGGCAGAGCAAGTCCGAGTCTTCTGGAGGGTCAGTCAGCTCGCAGGCTCTACATCCGCAAATGTAAAATACTGAATTTTGTGCTTCTAGTTCATCCAAGGCATGCTCACAAACGTGGGCCCAATGCCAGCGGACCGCATTCAATCCATGCTCAAGCTTGCACCTGGTTATGATCGGACAGTCGACCAGCTGCTCGTATTCCTCGACTCTGCGCGTCGAGAGGGACTTGTGGATGTCAAAGACGGAGTTTGGAAGATTGTTAAATAGCATCAGTGGTGTTCATTGTTGTCTCGGGTTCATCAACGTAGGTTGCGCGAACGCGTGATGTATAATTCGGTCGGTCCCGACGACGCGACCCTTACACTTCCACTACCATGCGCGCTGGATTTCTTGCCGCCCTCGCGCTTGTGCACTGCGCAAGCGCCATTCAACATGAGGCTCGGTTACACCACCGCGTCATCACCGAGGACGGGGATGCAACACCATTCGCACCGCGCGGCTCGGTCTACTACAATGGCGTGTCGCTCACCACAGTGTCCACGGACTTCAACAATGATCAAGACGACAAAAATCGCCTGCAGAACTGGCTCGCGCGGGCATCCAGTGAGCGCGGGCTGCTGTACCAGGTTGCGCTTGAACATGAAGGAGACACGGGCGAGGATATGTGGTCCATTTCGTCTGCGAAAGCTGTTCGTGTCCCGTCTCGCTTCGCTGTTGGTGGCACACGAGCTAACCCGCGCCTACCCAGTGTCACCTGAAGACAAGCAAGTCTGATATTATTAACTTGCACATCGACTCGCGGACGCATGAGGCCTTCGCCATTGACTATTTCCTGACGCCCGTTGCACACGATGGGTCGTGTCCTCCTTCATCGACCCAGTCTCTCAAGTCTGTTCTCGTCAACACTACAGTCACTCTGAGGCTTCCATCGCGGTCTCCGCAGTGAGTATCACACACGTTCTCTGCTCACTAGGAACCCACTGACCCCATATTACAGGCCACTGTTGCGCATACCGCCTCCGATGAGCGAGAAGGGCGAACCGATCAAGCCTGTGGAGGAGCTATCGTTCGTGCAGAAGTACTGGCCGTATCTCGCGGGTTTCCTTGTTCTGCAGTTCGTTCTCGGCAGCGTCATGCCAGAAGAAGGCAAAGGCGGAGCAGGTGGAGGTGGCGGTTCGAAGTAATTATGTGTCGTGGTATCGTACAAGTTGTTCCTATGATTCTCCCAAAAGGCTGAGACTGCGAGGCGAGCCGAGAATGCTAGGAGCGCCGGACTTGCAGCCGGCGCTTGAATCGCTCCTCACGCTCACCCCCTACAATGGCTGCTGGTCAGTCGCACATTCAGGCTCTCACTGACGCCACGCGCGAGCTGGATATTGGCGTGGATGGTGGCCAGCAGCACTCGCTCGACCCTGGCAAATTAGTCTCGTTAAGCCGATGGATTATCGCTATAGCCGTCGGTTCGTCGTCGCGCATTGGTTGTGCAACCTCATCCACAGCTTGACGAGGTATACCATAGTTGATTTTGACATCGATAACGGTCCCTGCATTAAGGAGCTCTACCCTCCCGTTGCTCTTGACCCGACGCTACAGGAAAACATGTGCGCACTTGCCTGAGCGTTCGAGGCTGCCCGCGCTTACCTTGCCGCACCACCCCCTTGAAGTGCATTCTCTGCGTTCCCTGATGCCACTGCCTCCCAATCGTTTACGGAGGCTCACTCCTTCCGGCTCAAGTATCTGCAAAGCCCCGCGACAGACCAGCCTTGGCTGCATGCTTTCGCGCATTTCGAGCAGCACAAGGATGAGACGATCAAGCGGGGCTACTTCCAGGTGTGCTTATAATTACATTGCGCGCATTAAAGCTAATATATAACCTATCTCTGACGAGCAGAGGGCAGTCGTTGTGCTCACACACCTTCCGTACGTGTGGAAGGTCGTCGCATGCTGTTTTCGTGCTCACGCGTCATGGCAGCTATCCTTCACTCTTCACACTCCTAGTCAGCGAGCTCGCGCCGATGTACTTTCAACACGGCATTCCGATGCTTGAGACAGCTTGTCATAATATTGCCAACTGGTTTGCAACGTTCCTTAGGCTCCAGAGGTGCTGTTAATCCTTGCTGTAGGCCTGCACCAAAGCCTGGTTCCCGACGCGAACTGGGACTCTTGGGCACCGTATTCATCGTTGCCGTTCCGAAAGATCTCGATGATCAGCAGTTCATCGCTACGACGTTTGGTTCCCACTTCGATGCGTCTCAGCATCTGCTCGCCTCGATTCCCAAACTTGTGAACACTGAGGACGCAGCGACATCACCTCGGCAGCAGGACTATCCAGTACCTCAGCCACCGACGCTTTTGGCGCTTTGTCGCTCCGTTTTGCCTTCAATGTGGTCTATTTGGGAGTGTCTTGTTTTAGGCGAGCCACTGCTGGTCTTCGCCCCAACACCATCAATGACGAGCAACTTAATTTGGTGGTTTCGGTATGCGCCTTACTTGGTTTTTATAGTCTCTTGTCTGATTATTTTCGTCTTTCCACCATTAGGGACATAGTTCGTCCTGTGCGTGACCTCTGCAATACGTCGTGGAGGGCAGCTATACTAAATTAACCTACAGCTGCCATTGACGATGGATTTCCGGCCCTACTACACAATTCAGGATCTGGACTTCAAAGATATCTTTCCTCGCGGAAAGGCCAAAGCAGGTTCCCACCTGGCTCCGCCAAAGTCTGGTCTCGTTCTTGGAGTAACAAATCCGTACTTCGAGAGCGCATGTGCCCACTGGCCGCACACAATTAGCCTCGCCCCCCTTCCCCGAACGGAGAGAGGTTTGAACAGAAGCGCCTCTTTGAGCAGTAGCAAGCTTGCCTCGAGGTGTGTTCCCCGCCGCGACGATATTTATACGCTGACGAGCGTGCTTCAGCTCGGCCGGTGGTAGCGTTCGAGCCACGAAAAGCAAATCCCGGTCGCTACTTAACTTCTCGCGAGAGAATGCGTCGACACCATCGCTATCTCAAATCGTGCCGTCCGGTCCGACTCCTGGTTGGCACACGAAAACACACTCGCGGTATATCAGCAAAGATCGGCCGTTGCTTGCTCGGTTAGAGGAAGCCCTGAGTCGCGGTGGTGCTGCTGGTGGGATATACTTTATGAGTTGCGAGCACAAGCTCATGTCTGCACAGAGGTTGAAGCAAGCTGGGCACTCCGCCAACACTTCTCGGAGAGAGCGACAGCCTTGCTGCAGCCACTCAATCGCTATCTCGCATCTCTCATGCCGCGAACTGGCGGTAAGATGGGGAAGTTTAACGATGCGCAGTTCTTCGCATCGCTTGATACGCACGGGGCTGCGTTGCCTTTCCGCTCAACGTCGAAGCGGCGTGCATTCTATGAGCGATTTCTGCGTACACCGACATTTGGCGCGTGGCTAGCAGAGGCAGAGGCTAGGGTAGTTGTACATGTGCAGCAGACGCAACAACATCAGACTACATAATGAGAACTTCTGTGTTTGCATCTGGGATTTCACGAGAGATTGTGGCGCGTCGATCCTCCGGTAACGGCCACATCGCACTTCTCCTCCCGTTTTCCGCGCGCTCATCATGCCACCGCCAACAGGCTGCAGTCAATGCACGGAGGTGGATGCCAAGTACACGTGTCCCCGCTGCGCATTTAAAACCTGCAGTCTTGGGTGTTCGCGTCAACACAAGGAAAAGACAGGCTGTAATGGCGAACGCAACAAAGCAGCTTATGTGCCGATGAAAGAATACGGTTGGGGCACGCTTATGGACGACTACACCTTCCTCGAGTCAGTCGGAAGACAAACAGAAGAGTGGGGTCGACAGATTGTGCAGAGTGGCATGCTGGCGAACCACCGTGGACATGCGCCTGCTCGTGGGCGAGGACGCGGACGTGGGCGCGGTGGTGTTGTCTCTGCAGCGTTTAGGTCGAATGCCTCACGCGGTGATAAGAAGCGCGGGTACTTCAAGGCGATGTTGGCCGTACGCGATGTGGACGTTGAGTTATTGCCATCTGGAATGGCGCGCCGCAAGTTGAATCAGTCGTCGTGGGAAAACAAGTGAGACTACGAGCCTTGATTGGCGCATATACTGATCTTAATATCTTCAGGCAGCAATGCGCGTTATTAACTATCGAGTTGGTTTTCCACCCACCGCGGAATACGCTCGCGCTCGTAGCGCAGCCACCCGATCCTGTCACTATTCTCTTACATCGACAAGACTGGTCACTTTCCATAGCGGACATCACTCAAGGCTGCCTATCAACAAAACAAAATGCCTTGCTATCGGACTGGGTCGCAGAGCTTGCTTCAGGGCAGGCAGAAGGGCAGACAGTCACCCTGTTGCGTGTCGTTGACGGCGACGACGCAGACCAACGCGGGTTCCGCCAGCTCGACGCAACAATACCGCTCCAGAAGGCACTGAAAAACTCCAACTTTGTCGAGTTCCCAACGCTGCACATATGGGACGTCGATGCCCTCACAGAGGCCCTTCCCGACCGACTGGCTATAGGGTCGACGGCTGGTGAACTCGCGGTGGGGGACGATGATCGGCCGGCAAAGCGGAGGAAGGTCGACGCAAGTGCTCGCATCCAGTCCCTGCTCGGAGACTACGCGAGTGATGACGACCAAGATGAAGAGGAAGAAGATATCGAGGACGAGGAGGAAGCAGGGTCTTCGGACGCAGAAGGATTGTTGGAAGACAAGAGTTGATATTCGTCGCGCCAATCTTCATTCTTGTCGGTTCAGGTCGAGCCACCCCTTGAGAATCAACTGCAGATCGAGGACAGCATCTATAGCCTGCTGCAGAGGCACTTCTTTGGTGTACGCGCGACACTCGACTTGCCAGGGAGCACTCGCATGGGCGGCAATGTTCTTGCGCTTACCGTCAACCTCGCGCCACTTCTCTCCAGTCAGCGAGCTACGCTGTGCAGGGGCAAAAGCACGTACCTGGTCCAATTGGAGCAGGGTGATGGTTAAACAACCGCGTCTGAAGAGGAAGCCGCGCTTGTGCAGCTGAAATCGTTGGCTGCGCGGACCATTAAGAATGTGGCGTGAAAGGGGTTTGTTGACTTACGCGAAGCCTAGCGCGCTCACGAACGCCAGACCGTGACCTTCGGTTGTGCAAAATGTAGCTGCACGAACTGTTGCAGCTGAATGGACGCGCGCAGGCTCGGGTTTCAGATGCGAGTGGAGAATCCTGCGCGGATGAGCTGTTGGCAAGCGATGCCAGTGCTGAGGAGACGTACCAGCCTGGAGAACCCACGACGCGTCTCAAAGTCAAGGAAGATGCTGATGGTCCGGATGCCTCTTCTGGAGGGCGATGGGCCGGGTGGAAATGCCACTCTGCAAACTGGACAGTGTCCGAGCCGCCTTCACAGACAAGCGAAAGCCGGTTCATGATCGCATCGAGCCTGCCATTCTCATTGACGAATTCGCCAAACAGAAGGACTTCATAGTGCTGTTGGCTGCCACCGCCTGCCGCGGGGATTGCTGTGGCGGCAGAAGACGAGGCTGTGGCCTGGGCGGAGGGTGCGGACGCGGCTATCATTTGCCCGTTGAAATTATAGGAGGCGAAGGGGCGCTCTAATTGGCTCGCGTGGAGTGACTGTTGATGTGACTCGTGCACGGCTCATTCCGACAGCGCGTGCCTCTTGGTCTCCTATCCCCACCTCCCAACCATCCCCTTAACATGTCTCGTCTCCAGCGCACCTTCAGCGACCCGCAGGTTCTCGATGCCTCTCCCGCGACATCGCCCATAATCACCCACCGCGAGCTTAAACCTCTCCAGGTCTGTTTTGCTCAGCGCTGTCTTCATCGACCAAGCCACTTAGACGATACGAATAGCCTGCAGCCTCTTTTTCTTCTCCCGACCAGTTGTTCGAGCTTTTTATTAACCTGGACGTGCTCGAGGCCCAGCCGTCGGCGCCGAACGTGGCACCGCCGGTGGGCCTCATGGGCAGTGTTGGCTCGTCGGCAGACGCCGGTCGGATCACTCCGATGGCATCTGCCTCCGGGCTCGACCTTTTCGCCGAATTCGAGAATGACAACACGCTATTCTCCTCGTTCATTCCGTCCGACTGGCCTGACCCTCAAGTTCAAGGCCTCCAATTGGAGTATGCTGTCAATCCATCAAGTCCATCGTCCGCAAGCACTTCAAGCCTTCCCTATTCGTCCGCTCAAGTATCCCCTGCATCGTTCATGCAAGACCTTCAAGAGCAAGATGCGTTTCAATTTGAAGCCTCGGCGTCGGACAATCACCACGCCTACATCAATCCATCAGCAGTGTTTATGGCTGCTCAAGTCTCTCAAGAGCAAGCGTGGCAATCCGTAGTCTCTCAGCCAGTATCCGAGCCCGCCTTCGTTCCCGTCCAATACGCCCTTCCGGTGTACGAAGCCGCTCAGCAGACATCTCCGATGCTGCTCCCGCTGGCGCTCTCGGAACAGTCGTTGGAGTCTGAGGACACGCAAGTTTCGCGTGCGAACAAGACCGATGGCATCGCGCCTTCCCGCCGCTCTGGCCGCAAGACAACCTCTCATCACCACCCATACCGTCAAGGCCAAGATACAAGCGAAGACGAGTCTGAAGAAGAATCTCGTAGTGGTAGCGTCAAGAAGCCGTTCGCGTGCAATGTCTGCGGCACCCGGTTCTGCCGCGACTTTGAACGCGTTCGTCACATGAAGGCGCACAACAATCAGAACCTGAACTGCGGTATTTGCAACAAGACCATCAAGAACGGCCGCAAGGATGCTCTGCGCCGTCATCAATTGCGCACTCGCAAGTGTGTCGCGAAGCAAGTTGGGCTCTCGGACGACGAGCTCGTTCTTCGTGGTTGCGTGACCAGCTTGGACCGCGCACAGTGGGAGTCCCGAACCAAATCGGCGGGTGATGAAGATGACGAGTAGAATGTTTGTTGTTTATTTCGTTTCCCGGTTTTCTTGCTGTCATTGCGCTTGTTCGAGTTACTTGACTGTCTCCTCTCCTGCCTCATGCCCTGCTCGTTGACTCCATCGCATCTACCTCTCGGTCTCGCCTCCTTCATGCTACTCATCTTGTCGCCGTCTCCCGTTACTACAAGCCCCGACTCATGCATCATGCCTTGTCTCATGTCTCCGACTCGTCTCGCCTCGTCTAGTCCAGACCCTGTCGCGCCTCACGGACTGCCTCGTTTGCGGCCGCTGTAAATAAGTTCGCTTCTCATGGTCCACTGTGTCTCGATATCGCCTGCTATCTTGTCCGACCGCTCTGTTCCTGTTGACCTAAACGATGTATCATTAACCGCCATGTCTCCTTGTCCTCGCGTCTCCAAATTGGAACCTCGCTGTGCTGCCTTCTACTGGTTGAACTTTGTGGAAACTCTGAGTTGCAAATCCTGTGGGGATCATGTCGGAAGAATCACACGGCCCGCCGCTTGTTCTCTTTCTCACTGCAACATCACATGGTCGTGGCTCGTCGTGCCGTCCAAGTCGCCTCCCTCGGAGCTGCGGGCGGCCTCACGGCCTTCCTGACCTGGCCCAGCCCTTCCAAAGCGGCGCGCACGTCTGCGCGCGAGCCCATGGCACCAACACACTTTACACCTGCAACCATCGTCTCGACTACCCCATTCGCTGGTCCCAGCAAACTCATCACCGTCTCCCTGCCACAGGCTGCTCTTCCCGCCGGCGGGGCACCCGGCACCATTTGGAGCGTCTATATTAAAGACACAGACCTGCAGATTGAACGACCTTATACGCCGCTCGAGGGCCTCAGTGCCGACACTGGCGAGATGACATTCTGGGTGAAACGATACGAAGGCGGCGAAGTATCGCGCTGGCTTTGCTCGCAGACTGTAGGTGACACCCTAGAAGTGCGAGGTCCGGTACAGACTTGGCCGGCGGCGACAATGGACTTGGTTGGGGAGTTTGACGAGATTGTGCTGGTGTGCCCCAACCCTCACTAGACCTGATTACTTTTGCTAATCATGCTGCGCTTAGATCTCTGGTGGGACAGGGATAACGCCATTCTACCAGCTGTTGCATTCGGCCTTTGACCCGCAGGCTGCCAAAGGTCCAGCACCCCAGCCGCGTCTGCCACATTGCACGCTCATCCACTCCTCGCCTACCACGTCCACGCTACCACCGGCTCCCATGCTCGACCACCTGACCACCTGGGCACGGACCAACTCGCGGTCATTTTCCTTGCAATTATGTGTCGACAAGAAGGATCGGCTCGATAGCGCGCAATCGTTTCAGTTGCACGAAGGGAGGATAGGGCTCGACGTAGTGGAACAAGTGCTCGCGCGACAGAGGATACGCAGCCCGCTTGAGCAAGAGCAGGCGAGCCAGTCGTGGCTGCGGCCATGGCGCTGGAAGTGGGGGAGTGACCTGGAGCAGTCAAAGGGCGCTTTGAGGGCGGGACGAGTACTCTTCTTGGTCTGTGGGCCAGACGCGTATGTGCAACACTTCATGTGCTCCGTTCGTTCATGCGAGAATTCTCACACGTCTTGACAGGATGGTACACGCCATCGCGGGTCCCAAAGGCCGGCCTTCACCTGGTGGCATTCTGGGTCGCCTCGGCTTCAGCGAACGACAAGTCGTCCGCTTATAACACTCATCACGTTGGTTTGTCTCTAATGTACCTGCTCTCGCACACTGAACTACGACATCCCGATGAACGCCTTAGACCTGTTTCCTCTCCCCTCCTCTGAATCAGAAACGGACTGCAGGCGCCTTCTCGACCGAGTCGATTGGCACCTTGTGTCCGACCAGGGTGCGAATGTTGCTGATGCCATACCTGCACCGACAGAGATATTCTTGTCAGCACACCGCTTCGCCCGCATGTATGCAAGAGGAAGAAAACGCACCTGATCATCGTGGGCCGCTCGAGGCTGAGGCCCCAGCCATGGACGCGAACGTCCTTGGGGAATCCCATGGGCTCGAGCATCTCTGGTCTGAACATGCCACTGTTGCCGATCTCGACCCAACGCTTGAGTTGTGGGTGGAAGGCAAAGATCTCGAGCGACGGCTCGGTGTACGGGTTATACGCAGGCTTGAAGCGCAGCTGCTCGATGCCCATCTTGTTGAAGAAGGTTTGCATGAAGCCTACGCAAAATTTGGCATTTAGCAACGCCATTGGAATACCAGCGCAACCCACTCACCGATAAGGTCGCCCAGAGTCAGGTTGCGGTCCATCACGACGCCCTCAATCTGGTGGAACTCGGCCAAATGAGTCATGTCGACTGCCTCATTGCGGAACACACGGTCGATGCTGAAGAGCTTGGCTGGTTTGAAGACACCAGTCTTGTTGTAGTCCTCGGCGAGCCTGCGCAGCATGCTCGCGGAGGATGCAGTTGTATGCGTACGCAGGACGAGCTTGCGCGTTTCTGGATCGGACCATGGCGCGCGGTAGCCGATCGAGTCGTAGCCGCCAACCGAGTGGACGCGGGCGACGTCTGCGGCGTACTCGGTTGGAGGAGGGAGCGACTCTGCTGGGTCGGAGACATAGAAAGTGTCTTGCATCTCGCGAGCGGGGTGTTGTTGCGGGACGAAGAGGCAGTCAAAGTTCCAGAAAGCGGACTCGACGTAGCTCGAGGTCGGCATCTCTGCAAAACTGAGACCGAATTACACGTTAGATTTGCAGTCTTGAGACGAGACAGAGGCCAGTGAGAGACGTACCCCATTTCGAAGAAGATGTTGCGGAACTCTTCGCGGACTTTGAGCAGTGGGTGCAGCGCGCCACCGTTCGTTGGGAGACCTTCGGCCTCGAAGTTGTACTTTTTGAATTTTGCGGTTTTCCACGCGCCGCTGGCGAGCATGTCGGCAGTCAGGTCTGTCTCAAGCTTCTCAACGGTCACTGTGAACTCCGGGCCCTTGGTTACAGTGAACCACAGCAGCTTGCTTTAGGTACGTTCGCATATGAGCCTCGATGCCAATGTCACAACGAAACAAGATCGCGCACCGTTTAGATATCAGATTACGCTTTCGTAGCTCTGCCAGGCCTTTCTCGCCAGTGGGAAGGGTGCCGGTAGACGCGACGGTCTGGAGTTCGACCACGGTGGCGTCAACGATATCTTGTACGACGCGTACGAAACCAGCGCCGTCCTTTGCGATCCAGCCAGCCTTGATCGCGCGACCCTGGCCGACTTTGACGCTCTGTTCACCGACGCGCCCTTTGAGCTCTACAGGAGTGAGGGGAGTACCCTCGCCCTTGAAGGGGAGTGCAGCCCACACGCGACGTTCATGCGAGCCATTCGTGACCAGATCTTGGCCTTCTCCTGTGAGTTCGTGGATTAACTCATCTTGAGTCGTATACACAATCATCTGCGAGCGCGTGAGACGGGATATTCGGCGTGGTTATGGGGTACAGCGTTGGGTTCTCACGTCTCGGGAGAGGAGCGAGTTGAGGGCGCCTTGGATGGCGAGCTGATCTTCCTGTGTGGACGCAGTGCGCGACGTTCCGGGCACAGTGAGCTTGCGAGTGTCATCGATTTTGCCATCCTTGTCGAGGGCGGTGAGGACGGCTGCAGCGAGAGCCTCCATCTTGCGGGTCGAGTTGCGATGACTTGGAAGAGTGAGAAGAGGCGCGCTCGGTGCGGGCAAAGTCCGACAGACTCAGGTTTACTGGCTGCAGTCATGTCTGATACTAGCGAGCGCGCGCGGGGGCTAACTACCCATTTGCGTGTAACCCTGACGCAACCCAGGCTACTCATATCATGCTCACAACCCATGTGCAGTGTTTGAGGCATGGTGGACTGGAGTTTCGACCGTTCGACCCGCCTGCGTGGTTCTAATATCAATCTTACGCGCACTCTTCCAGCCTCTACTTTAGATAATGCCCCCTCCTTGCTGTTATCTGTACATGGAGTAGATCTTCCAATGTTGTTCTGACGTCAAAGTTGCGAGACCCGGTTGTGTAGTCCAAGATCGAACCATAAATTATTTGTCTACATCGTGCCGTATCTTGAGCTGTAATAATATTCCAGCGCGCGATGACTTGTCTGTCAGTTGAGGAAGCGCGAGGTGGCAGGCTTCAAAGTCCGACATCGAGGTTTGCCAGTTGCAGTCATGTCCGACACTGGCTCACGCGGCCGTTCGCGGTCTCCCAAAGCGCTCGTAGCTGCTACGACCGATGGCGACGCCGAGATGCGCGACGACGTGGATGCAAGCGGCGAGACTCGCACCAAGGTGTATATCACTGGCCTCAGCAAGAATGTTGCAGTCACCCACCTCCGAGCAGTCTTCGACCCGTACGGCAACATCAAACGCGTAGACCTCCCCATCTACTCGAAATGTAAGCGCGTCTCGTCTATTTGCATAGCATTGAACTGACAAAATATAGCTGGCCAGAACCGAGGACGCGCGGTGTTGGAGTTTGAACGAGTGGACAGCGCGAAGCGTGCAGCGTCGCACATGAACACGGGACAACTGGACGGCGCAGTGCTCAAGGTCGAGCTCACTGACCGCACTGCTGTGTCCCGGTCTCGTTCCCGGTCGCGGTCACCAAGTCCTGCCCGTGCACCTATTCGTCGCAGCCCACCTCCTCCTCGACGATACGCAGGCGACAGGAACCGACCCCCTCCACCGCGACGCGATGCACGTGACGCGCGAGATGCACGTGATGTGCGTGGTGGACCTCCGCCGCCGCGCAGGAACTCGTACCGCCGCTCTCGGAGCAGGACACGGTCTCGCTCGCCGCCGCCGCGCAGGGTCAACGACTTCAGAGCGGCACCACCGGGCCGGGCACCGCTCCCTGCACGCAGACGGTCACCCTCATACGACCGCAGACGCCGCTCACGTTCAATCTCGTCACGCTCACGTTCGCGCTCTCGTGGTCGTGCTCGTTCATACAGCCGGTCTCGTTCTCGCTCTTACTCGCGTTCGTACTCACGCAGTCGTTCTCGTTCTTACTCCTACTCGACCCGCTCCTCGCGTAGCCGCACCCGCAGCCGCTCGCGTTCCGTCGTCTCCCGCAAAAAGCGTTCGCCCAGTCGTGACGACATCCGTGACTCTCGCTCCCGCTCCCGCTCTCGCACTCCTTGATATCCCATCTCAACGTGGCAAGAACCGCTTCCAATTCAAACGGCCAAATGTAACTACAGCGTGTGTCCTTACAATGCTCAAATGGGTCAACTAAGCGAAATCACTCGCTCGACACCGAGTCCGTGTCCGCCATGAACGGCCTGCTGTGTTTGTCAGTTTTCATGATAACGAGCAATATACAAGCCGATACACGCGCTCACCTGTACTCGTATTCATGGTCCCTATTCCCGCGTCGGATTGCAGTCGCAAGGTACTCCTCATCCGCGTCCTCGAGCGCATAACCAGTGCCGCCCGCGAGGCTGAGTACGACAGGTAGTAGCACCAACCCATGCAGCGCTCCCGATACAATCAGAGTCATCCACATTCTAAAGTGGTAGATCTACGAAATGGAAGGGGTCAGCATTGAGTCACGCTCAGCCAAAACAAGCCTGCGCACGCACCTCCAGAAGCTGCGACCGCGTCAACGCGAGCACCGACAGGCCAATGAGCTTGGTAAACGTGATCCCCGACAACACAGACGGTCCCACATCCACCAACGCCACCCACATCCGCTCATCACGCTCGCGCTGGCCAGACGGGTGGTCGACAGGCAGCGACCCAACGCCCTGTGCGGAACCCATGAACGCGCGCGCGATATGCGCACAGAACTCGACGGCGATGCCGAGTGCGATGACGAGGTTGACGACGCTGATGGCGTTGAGCATGATACCCCAGACACCCATGACGCCCATGACGCTTGTCACAGTGAGTGCGACGACGCCAGTCACGATCGTACCGGTCCGCCATGAGCCAAGTAGGATCGAGGTCACGAGTAGGACGCTGACTAGGCCGAGGCCGAGAACTTCCTGCGCGAGACCGATAATATGTGCGTATCTGTGGCGGACAAGTACAAGTCAGTAAATGCAATGTGGGATGTGTCACCGCAACGCACTGGTCGAAGAAGACAAAGAAGCTCGAGTACGGGAACACGTCGAGCCCAGTCCGCTGTGAGATCTCTCCTGCAATCCGGTGCGCCGCCGCAAACGCCCCAATGAAATCGTCTTGCGTCCTCAGTGGTGTGTGGAACGTCCTGAAGTGCGATGCGCTGAGCACCTCGCGTTGCTCGACTGGATCCTGTGCAAACGACAGCGCGCTCCCATACGACGCCTGGCCCGCAACCGGACAATCCTCCGTAGTCGGCGACTGCAGCCACTGCTTGAGGTATCGCATGAACTCGGGACCCTGCGGCAAACCATCCATCGTGATGTTCCACCGCGGAGGTGCCTGGTTCTGAAGACACGGCTGACATCCACGCACGACGCGCGGACCGCAGAACTGCGTTGGGTCGGACGTCTTTACGCGGCAGCAGTCTTCGAAGTCTGGGTTGAGCCAGAGGAAGAAGTCGTCGATCCAGGACGAAGCCGGAGTGCTGATGTAGGACGATGAGGGCCGTTTGCGTTCACCTTCGAGGACGTTGGCGAGTGAGAACGAGTCGCAAGTCGTGAATCGGCCACACAGCTCGCGTTGACCAGACCGGGACGTCTCGGATGCTTCGCGGACGACAAAGTAGAGCGGTGGGCCAATCTCGAGGTAGTCATGTAGGTCGTTGAAGTATGGGATCAGGTACGAGTTGCGGGGCAAGGCAAGGCGTTCGTCTGGTAAAATGCATAAGCATGATCACAGCAGTGTGCCAGCGACAAGCGAAGCAAAACCCACCGAGACCAAGCTTGATGTGTTGCATCGAGATGACTGAGAGCACAAATGCACCGCTGAAGCCAAGGAGAACGGCAACCTTGACCGGCTGCTGCAGCAAGAACGGCGCATAATGACGGCGAATGAACCTCGCAAGACGGCCGGTATGGATTCCCGGAGTGCTATCAACTAGCGCAATCTTGGCCGGCAGGCGGATGCACGGGAAGCAGTCGACACGTCCCGCCTACAAGATGTGTCAATTGACCTGTCTCGAACCTCATTAACATACCAGTAGACTTACCTCGGTCCTCCGCACATCGATCGACAGCGCACTGATGAACACCGTCATCTGCAGCACTGCGTTCACAAAGACCGCGCCGGCCGCATATAACGCAAAGTTGCGGACTGCTGGCATCGGCACCAAAGCGCCTAGCCCAAACGCCAGCGTCTCCGTCAACGAGCTCAGCAGCACCGAGGGACCCATCTTTGCCACGGCCCGCGCAATACGCTCCTCTACTGGCAGCTGCTGAGGCGCCGAATCGACGTCCGAGTCGCGCGTCTGCGTGGGGGACATGATGTTCTGGTTGAGCGAGGTCGAGGCATACGGCCCGTGTAATTGGCCTTGGCGATCGACTTCGTGGACGAGAATGAAGATGTTGTCGACACCGACGGCGAGGACAAGGAATGGGATGACCTCTGCGATGATAAGTGTCGACTTGATCCCAAGGAGCGAGAAGAAACCCGTCGCGGCTGACACGGACAAGATGACCAGGCCGATACCGAACAAACCCAGTGTGAACTTGGAACCAACGAAGACGCGGCGCGGGATGCGTGGCAGCCAAGTAGGCGGATGGTCCAGGTCCGGGTCGTCAGTGAGGACGATACTTTGGCGTTTCTTGAAGAGGCGTGGGAGACCAAAGATCCAACGCGAGATGCTCTGACCGAAGCTGTCCTCGTCCGGACCCGCAGAAGCGCCATCACCGAGAGTGAGTGCAACGTAGAGGAACATGACGACATAGGACAGGATGACGATGGGGATGTCCGTATTGGTGCTCTTGTTGAGCTCCTCTTCGAGCGAGACACCAGTCTGGAAGGTGAGCTTGGCGTCGGCTTCGGCCCCGGCGCGCTCGCTTGCGGCAAGCAGATACGTCCGCAGCGTACGCTCCCATTCCTCTGCCCGCGCAATCTTGGCAGGATCCACCGAGTTGTCGACGACGTAGTTCACAACGAGGGCTTTGGACTCGAGCCAGTCACCAGACGCAGCACGGCCACCAAGAACGTATTGCGGCGAGAGTGGCTGCTGGAACTCTGGCAGACAGAGCGCAGGCTGGGCGGCACAGCTGGTGACGTGTTCGGCCCAGTCCTCGTCAATCTCCTCCGGGTCAGACCACCACGCCGTCGCCGACTGTACAACGCAAGGCCCTCTCGGACCTGCTGGCTTGAAACAGACGTCCTTTAGTGTAATCCCGTTCGGCGACGACTTGAGATTCCTGATGTCCTCTTCGATCCTCGCGAGCCAACGCAGGCGCTTGAGCGAGAGAACCGGAGGTAGCTCCGAACCTTCCTCCTCGGGGAGCGCGGTGAGGTAAAGCTGCTGTGCACGGTAGAATGGACCAAACTCGGTGTCGAAGATCTCCTTCTGTATCCTACTCTCGGAGTCTGGTGCAACCCACAGTCGAACCGGGTCGCGTTCGACGTCGAACCACTTCCAACCAACATTCATGAGTCCGACAAAGGTGAAGACAACAGCAAATACAAGCCATGGCTTGGAGGCGCAGAAAAGTCCAATGCGGTAGAACACACGGCGGAGCCATGTGTTCAATTTGTGTTGCCGCGGCTGGGTCGCATCGAAAGGGTCGATGAGGGAAGCGCCACGAGTGGTTCCACCGTCTAGCCGTTCCTGTGAGTCATCTGTTGTATAATTGGCCAGCGAAGAAGAACCGACGAGCGCTCTGTGCTGAGACGTTGGCGAGGCGACGTTACCAGTATCGACAGACAGGGCGACCCGCTCGTATGCACGGTCGCGTTTGCGACGCAAGTTTCGCTGGAGAAGGAAGCCTGAGATATATGCGAGGGCCGAGAGAGAGTATCCGAGGATGAGGACGAAGGAGAGGCAGGACAAGCTGCCGACATGGCAGCGGCTGTGGGATGGCGGAGGCGGCAGCGCCGGACAGACTGTTGGGCAATCGACACACGAACAGCGGTTCGCGAGGTCCATGTCAGCGCATGAGCGCGGCTCCGGTTGGTGGAGGGTGAAGTTTCCAGCCTCATGGTTTGGGAAGGAGATGGGGAATGGGCTGCCGCGGGGCTGTTTCTTGCCGAGGAATCCAATGAATTCCTGGCCTGTCTTTGCGCCGCCTCCAATGAGCTCCATTGCGAAACCGTTGGTCGCAGCAAACTGGACGCCCTTGCAGCTGTCGTAGAAGCCATCAGTGAAGGAGTCGGCAACGTAGTAGTCGATGGACGCGACGGCTTGGACGTTGGTTGTGCTGGTTAGTGTGGATGTGACGTTGACGAACGAAGCCTGGTTTGGTGAACAGGTAAAGTCGCAGAAGAAGTCCTTGAAGTTGCCGAAGCATGCTGGGCAGGATGAGATGAGCAGGGAGGCAGTCTTGAGGTTCTCGTTGAGGGCTTCGACCTGCTCGGCAGCACAACAGAGTGGTCCGTCGGCATAACGAGCTCCGCAAAGCTGAACGAGCGTGTTTCTAGCGGTACCATTGAGCTACATGCCAGTCAGTGGGTGATAGTGAGTGTTTGGGGCGACATGCGCGTACTGGTTGGGGTGGGCCGTCATAGGGACAGGGAAGGTCGCCAGAGAAGATGGACTCCTTGCCGCAGTGGCCGCGCATGGCGCACTGCAGTGGTGCAGGCCCGTCAGCCATGGCGCGCGCGCGACGAGCAAGAGGTTGAGAAGCTGAGACGCAAGGATAAAGGCAAGCCAGTAACCACTGCGCAGGGTCAAGGAACAGCGCGTCACCAGAATTGCTTCCGCGTTCTTGCATCCTTGCCCGACATGTCCAACGACGCCACACGACCAAAACGCAGATTCGTCGGTCGCACCACTGCTGGCTCCTCCAAAGCTGGCTCTTCCATAGTCTCGCGCGGTATCCCAGATAATATCCTCAACGATGTCCAACTCAACCAGGCCATCGCACTCCTACCAGCTAACTACTCATTCGAGATCCACAAAACCATCCACCACATCCGCAAGAACAATGCCCTCACAGTGGCCCTGCAGATGCCAGAAGGCCTGCTCATGTACGCCTGTGCGATTACAGATATCATCGAGCGGCAAGTCTTCTGCCTTCAGTTCAGTGGCGCACATGGGCTTACCTCCTACTTGCCCGCGACAGCTTCACCGAAGCTGTGACTATCATCATGGGCGACGTAACTTATGGTGCATGCTGTATTGACGACTATACTGCCAAAGCCCTTGGCTGCGACATGCTCGTCCACTACGGTCACAGCTGTCTCGGTCTGTTCTGCGCGTCGCTGTCCCAAGCCATCGCTTCTAACGCGACCTCCAGTTCCCGTCGACACCACCTCAATCAAAACTCTCTACATCTTCGTCGAGGTTGGAATTGACTCCAAGCATCTTGCTCAGACCGTCCGCCTCAACTTTCCAGACGACAGAGAACGCTTCCATGCGAAGGTACTCGACGATGGCTCTACGGACCTTCCACCAGGTAGTCACATAGGGCCTGCTCGCCCTCTCATGATCTCAGCGTCCGATGAGATATCTCTTGAGAATAGCGGCGTAGATTCAACCTCACGAACCGAGCCAACAATCCCGACACACCTTGCGCTCGTGTCCACAGTCCAGTTTGTGGCAGCGCTTCAAGACCTCAAGGATAATCTCTCCGAGGCCGCTCCAGCAGTTCAGACAGATGCACCAAACTGCTCATCCGTAGAGTCTGCTTGCTCATGCGGCTCGTACCAAGCTACAATACCACAGGCAAAACCATTGAGTCCGGGCGAAATCCTCGGCTGCACCGCGCCAACACTTTCGAACGTCGATGCTCTACTGTTCGTACTTCTCCTAGATACTGTTCTCCCAATCTTCTCCGCTTACGTCTTCTCTTTTTCAGCTATCTCGGAGACGGGCGATTCCATCTGGAGTCCATCATGATTGCCAACCCTCGTATTCCCGCGTTCCGCTACGACCCATACTCCAAGAAGCTCACCCGCGAGCGATACGACCACGCATTAATGAAGCGGACACGTCAGAGCGCAATTGATACTGCACGGTCAGCTACAAAGCGACATCCAGACAAGCCATGGGGTCTCATCCTCGGTACACTTGGGCGGCAAGGGAATCTTAAGCAGCTGCAGGTCCGTCTAAACTCGGTAGTAACTGATGTCGCTGATGTAGGCTTTGCAGGCACTCTCACACCAGCTTTCTAAGGCCGGACAGCCAGTACCTTACGTCCCAATCCTACTCTCCGAACTCTCTCCCGCCAAACTCGCCCTCTTCGGCTCTCACGTCTCTGTCTTCGCCCAAACGTCCTGTCCACGCCTCTCCATTGACTGGGGCTACGCATTCAACACACCACTGCTTAGCCCGTACGAGACCGCAATCGTTTTTGATGCCGTCGTGGGCTGGTCGCAGACGGACGACTCCAAGCCTTACGCGATGGACTTTTATAAGGCGGGGAGTCCGATGGCGGTGGCGCGGACCACGGCCATGTTCCCCGTAGCTGCTGCATAATTTGGAAAATCCAGCGCTGTAAGAGTACAGGAAAAGTGGGGGAGGTCGTGTTTCCGGGGCGATGAAGAGAAATTGGGTGCGACGTGAATCGTCAAATCGAAATGAAACGAAAAAGAGAAGCGGTGTGGGACACAAGTACGAATAAGATGAGAGAAGATCCGCAGTTCAGAGTAGCGTAGTAAGGAGGATGAAGAGGGCGGTGGGGAGACAGGGAGTGGTTGCGGGGTCTATGCTGGAGTGGTACAGGTTTGAGCAAGCGAACAGGTCGATGGAATGATGCAGATAGTACGAAATGGACGTCGTGAGAGTGAATGCATGGCGAAATGACGCGGCAGCCTGCGCACTGCATGAGGACGAAGGCCGCACGTCGCAAGAGGGGGGCATAAACGAATCAGGAGAAGGAAACGAGCCACAGCGAGGCGGGGTTTATCGGATCGTGACCTTGGCGTTTTTGGTGTCTTGGTGAGCGATTTTGAACCCGATCCTCTGCATGACATCCAACAGTGCGGTCTTGTTCAGCGGCTTGGCGAGACTGGCAGCGAAGAGATTGCCGCCTTGTGCGCCGTTTTGTCCGCTGT
>Ga0247815_10000682_pt1 | contig 26726 bp, 21 predicted proteins | sample UWRJL194509B1_FD_181014 | JGI IMG/M metagenome (GOLD analysis project Ga0247815, IMG submission 181014) | Plant litter microbial communities from Arlington Agricultural Research Station in Wisconsin, United States - UWRJ-L194-509B-1 | ecosystem: Environmental > Terrestrial > Plant litter >...
ATGTACCTGCTGCTTACCATACCCTCCAGATATTACCTGCATAGGGCCGGTACTATCGTTTCGCCATCCTCCCGCTGTAATAGTATATAACCCGCTCCTCCCCGTTGGAAACAATGAATGATGCCAGCCAAAAAGCCTGTCGGCAGTAAGTGGCTTATTAAAATTTTGTGTTGCATCAAGCATGAGGTCTACAACGCCATCAACGTTTTTGTCGGATGGTATAATACCCGGAATATCAATACCTAACCTTATTGCAACCGATGACCTTACCTGCTGCGGATTAAGCACTTCACCTTCAATATCAGATGATTTTATTACATCCTGAGATATAATTTCAAGGCTTGCCTCTGCCTTAAGGTTAAATCCAAGAGCATCCATTTTACCCATGAGCTTACCCTGCATGTTTGCAATATCTATAAGCAGCGACGTAAGCTCTGTGCTTTCATCCCAATAAAAATGAGGCCAGTCTGGTTGTTGATAAATATATTTTGGCATTGTATAATACTTGATGCAGTAAATATACAAATTATTCTCCGTATATTATGCGGAGAATAGACACTTAATCTCCGCACTCCAAAGGAGAGGGTAAGTCATATTGGCTGACTCAAACCTAAAAACAGGAGTGTAGCTAAATCTGAAATCTACACTCTGAAATCTCAAATAAATTTACCACTAAGCGCACCAAGAAAAATAACACTAAGAACACAAAGAAAACGCTTCGCTTTAGGACACAAGGCTGTACGGAAAAGCGTTACAACCTCACCCCTAACCTCTCTCCAAAGGAGAGGGGAACTCAAACCGGCTGACTCAAACCTAAAAACAGGAGTGTAGCTAAATCTGAAATCTACACTCTGAAATCTTAAATAAATTTACCACTAAGTACACTAAGATAAACATACAAAGAAAACGCTTCGCTTTAGAACACAAGGCTACGCGGAAAAGCTTTGTTTCCTTTGTAAGACAATTTGTTGTCTGCCGTGTGCAAGTATAAATCCAGCCTTGTGGCCCTTGTGAAAAACCTTATAATCCTTGTGGTGAAATTAAATTATTGTAAACCTGCTTCTACACTAACAAAAAAGCCGGAGTGCAGCTAAATCTTAAATCTACATTCTGAAATCTTAAATCATCCTACTGCAACACCCGCTTCAGTACTTTACCAAAATACCCGCCGTACCTTTGCAGAAGAAGATTTGAAAGACTATTAAAATAAGATAGCTCATCCTAAAGGAGAGGCAAGAGTGAAGCTAAATCTAAAATCTACACTCTGAAATCTTAAATCAATTCACTGCAACACCCGCTTCAGTAGTTTACCAAAATACCCGCCGTACCTTTGCATCATCAAAATAACAAACCTTTATAGCTATAAAGCCTTCCTTAATTCTTCCCTCAATATTTCCTATAATCACTTCGGACTTCCGACATCTGACTTCAAGACTTTCTGACCTCAACAAAATGACAGGAAACATTTATATCTCCGGCCAGATAGGCACGTTTGACGGTATCACCGGCATAGAACTTATAGACGTGGTAAGCCAGGTAAAAAAGCAGCCCAAAGCCACCGCCTATAATGTGCACATAAACAGCGAGGGCGGACTGGTAGATGTGGGTTTCGATATTTACCAATACCTAAAATCGCTCAAAAAGCCCATTACCACAATAGGCAGCGGCATTGTAGCCAGTATAGCCACCGTGATCTTTATGGCGGGCGATAAACGGCAGGTGCGCGAAAACACCCCTTTTATGATTCACCTTCCGTGGGGCGGGTCTATGGGTACGGCAGACGAGCTGGAACAATTTGCCGACCAGCTTCGTGCCATAGAGAAAAAAATGGTGGGCTTCTACAAAAAGGCGCTCAACGTGCAGGAACAGGCCATTATGCCGCTCCTTAAAAACGAAACATGGCTTACGGGCAGGCAGCTTGCCGCCCTGGGCTTTACTACCTCGCGGCAGGTTAAGGCCGCAGCCAAAGCTTTCATAAACCCCAACTCTACTATGAGAGGAACATTTACCGACAACGACAGGCACTGGATGGAAGGCCTGTTTACTAAAGTACTGGCCAAGTTTAAAAGCGCCCACATTTTTAACAAAGTGGTGCAGGATGCTACCGGCGCCGAACTTGATTTTACCGACCTGCCCGATGATGCAGTGATCGAAGTGGGTGCTACTGCCACCGTAGACGGTTCTCCTGCCGAAGGCGAATACCTGCTGCCCGATGGTTACACGTATGTTTTTGAAGCAGGTGAACTAACCGAAATTATCGAGCCGGAAGAGGATACCGAAGCAGCATCGCTACGCACAGAGAACAAAGCTTTAAAACGCCAGCTCAACACCATTAAAAGTGAAGTTTTAGCATTAAAAAAGCAGGTAACAAGCACCTTTAGTATAGATGGTAAAAAGGTGGCACAACGCAGGGCGGGCGAAACCGACAGGCTTGCCGGAATGAAAGAATATTTGAAACAAAATACCCGTAAGTAATGAGCGTTATTAATGCAGATGGATTGACACTACACGCCCGTGAGGCAGAAACGGTAAGCGAGGTAATTTTTGCAAGGGTTTTTAACGAAAGCGACCTTTCCGAATACCACGAGATTGAAACGGGTATTGATGTAAATACCCAGATTGCCTTTGCCGGAAGGCTTGGCCTGCTGGGTAAAAAAACTGTGGGATGCCAGCCCAATGAGGCGGGCGGTTTTGCACTGACCGAGAAATTCTGGACACCCGTGCTGGAAGATTTCAGGCTGAGGCATTGCCAGGCAGATATGCCTGCACTGTTTAAAATGTTCAGGAAATCGCAGCGCATTAATCCCGACTTTTTTGATGCCGTAGGCTCGCAGGAGTTTGGCGTTATCATATCGGCGGTAGAAACGGCTTTGCAGGAAAACATTCACCGCAAGGTATGGTTTAACGATACGGCTGCTGCCACTACGGCAAACGGCGGGGTGTTTAAAGTGGGTACAGATCTTGACTACTTTAACTCCTTTAACGGACTCTTTAAGCAATTGTTTACTGCGGTTACTGCTAACAAAGTTACCCGTGTGCCTATAGATGTTAACACCGGTGCGGGTTACAACGCACAGGCTCTTGCCGCCGATGCTGCCATTGGTATATTCGAAAAGCTTGTAACCAGTGCCGATGAAAGGCTTGTTGCCGCCGATGACGCTTTTATACTGGCATCGCGTTCCCTTGCCGATAACTACCGTGCCACATTGCGCAACAAGAACTTAGGTTCGGGCTATATGGAAGTGGTAGAGGGTGGTCGCCCTAAACTGTTGTTTGACGGTATAGAGGTTAAAGTGCGCTATGACTGGGACCGCTATATAAAAACCTACCAGGACAACGGTACTAAATACAACCTGCCACACAGGGCGGTATTTACTACCAAAAGCAATATCCCGGTAGGTACCCTTAGCGATGCCGACCTTGCCAAACTGGATGTTTTTTATGACAAAACCCTGAAGACTAACTTTATGGATGCTGCCTATACTATTGATGCCAAATTATTGGAAGAATATATGGTGGTAGCGGCGTATTAAAAAGTTTAGAGTTTAAGGTTTAAAGTTTTCTTTAAAGTTATGAGTGGCTCGTGAAGAGCAATGCTTTGTATCTTAAACAATTCAAAACCTCACCCTTAACATCTCTCCAAAGGAGAGGGGAACTCGGACGGCTTACTCGAACGTTCTTTCATTTCGACGAAGGAGAAATCTCTAAAATTAATGAAAAGAGATTCCTCAATTTCGCTGCACTGCATTCGGAATGACACTAAAAACTGCTTTCTCAAACGGAGCTTTGCGACAGGAGTGTAGCTGGCTCCCCTCTTGAGAGGGGTTGGGGGTGTGTTATTTATAGTTTCATTCAAAGTCCTCTCCCCTAACCCCTCTCCAAAGGAGAGGAGAACTTGGGATGGCTTACTCAAACGGTTTTCCATTTGCTTCGCCAGTTCAGGCTAAGCCCTCGGGTCGACGAAGAAGAAATCTATAAAATTAATGAATAGAGATTCCTCAATTCCGCTGCGCTGCATTCGGAATGACACTCAAACCTGCTCATTCAAACATAACGCTATTCAAGAGGAGTGTAGCTGGCTCCCCTAATTTAGAGACGCAATGTTTGCGTCTCACGCAATTCAAAAGTCCTCTCCCCTAACCCCTCTCCTTTGGAGAGGGGAACTCGGGACGGCTTACTCGTAAGTAACTGTATTCGGCAAGAGCGTAGCTGCTCCCTTCTTGAGAGGGGTTGGGGATGTGTTATTCATTTTCTTTTGTCTTCAAACAAAAATTCAAGGCTCTAACTTCTTACGCTATAAAACGCAACGAAGTTTAATGCCTTTAGCTTCACTCAAACGCGCTACTCAGTTGCATTAGATTATGAGGGAGGGAGTGAGGACATCTGACATCCCTGCTTCCTGACAATTCTTCAAAAAATACTTCAACAAAAATCAAAACAACATGCCCATAGATTGCACAGGAATTTTAACTGCAGATATTCAGTTGGATTGTATTAACGCGCCTGTAGGCGGTATAGAGCAAAACGTAGTGCTCATAAATAAAGACGATATAGACCTTGCTGCCACTACGCTGGGTACAGACAACAGGCTTCAGGTTACGCAAATACAACTTAAACCCGGTAAAACTGGTTACCAGCTTACGGGTGTTAAGCAAAGTAACGGCAAAGCGTGGGAACTCGTTAAAAAGGAGAACGCACCCGACAAATTTAAACACACTTTTAGCGGGGTAATCTTTAACCCCAGCCTGGCTAACAAAACACAGGCCGATAACCTTAGTAAAGGCGGTAAATATGTAGTAGTTATAGAGCAGGTATGGAAAGGTGGTGCCAATGCCGATGCTTTTGAGGTGCTGGGTTACCACTCCGGCCTGGAACTTACTACCATGACCAACAGCTCTAAGGAAAATGACAACATGATCATGTTCGAACTGGCATCGGCCGATGGTTTTGAAGAAACCACCATGCCTAAAACCTACTTTAAAGAAGCTGAGGCATACGGAATAAGGAAAGCGCTGTTCGACAATAATTTTATTGAAGCGTAACCTCCCCTTATGGATTTTACCATTATGGATATCGCCACCCTTACCCAGTCTGTTACGGGTAAGGGTGTGCCATACCTGGAGCTGTTTCTTAAAGAATACACCTCCCTTTTTGGCGGGCCCGTTAACCCCTCATGCCCTAAATGTTTAACGACTTATTTAACCAACTATCAAAACCATTTTAATGCTATGCAAAACACCTGCAATTACAAATTACACAAAAAATTCGAAAACATACCGTTGCAGTTTGGCTCTCCCATTCTGGTTAACAACAGCAACATTACTAACGAGTATGCCGAAATACTGCTGCAACAGCCTAATGGACTGCGATTTTTTGCAGAGATACCATCGGCAGGCGACCCATTTGATGGATCGTTCATGCTTGCAGAAGAAAGTACGGTTCCTGAAGAAGAGAAAGATGATTCAACATCTGATTTAGTTGGCGAAGTACCGCTTGAAGGAAGCGATGATATTGATATTTATAATACTGGCCAACCCGAATGAGGACTCTTTTAATAGACGTATGGAAAAGGCTGACACCCTGGCACAAAAGCGCCGATGTGTATGCCAATGATACCGATAATGCGTACCCCGAACGGATGGACAGGCTGGTTAACAACAGCGTTACCGCAAAGAGTGCGGCTGCCATAATGGTGCAATACCTCATCGGGAAAGGGTATGGTACGGATGCCGACAGCATTATCATCAACAAAGAAAAAAACCTGAAGCTGATAGATTTTGCCGATGATGTAGCCGACGACCTCGTAAAACAGCGCGGCGTGTTCATTCACATAAACTGGAATGCCCTGTACCAAATTGCCGATTGCAGCGTGGTGCCCTATGAGTGGTGCCGCATAGGTAAAAAAGACAGCAACGACTATGCCGGTAAGATTGCCATAAGCAATGAATGGCTTAAGCCTAAGCGCAGCGAAATAGAGCTTGTAGACGTTTACAATCCGCGCAAAGCCGTAATAGAGGCACAGGTAGAAAAGGCAGGCGGCTGGGAACATTACAAAGGCCAGATCCTGTTCATAAACATGGACACGAAGCTTATCTATCCACTGTCGCGTATTGATTCGGTTTCTGAAGACTGCGATAGCGAGGCGCAGGCATCCATCTACAAAAACAAGCTTTTGAGAAAAGGCTTTTTTGGCAATACGCTGGTAGTTACACGTCCGCTCGTGGGCGAAGGCCTCGAACCCGGAAGTACCGCTTTGACTGAAGCCGAGAGTGAACGGGAGCGTTTTCAACAGGCCATAAAAGACAGCCTTGGGGCACAAAATACCGGCGGCGTGCTGTGCCTTGAAATGGATTTTGCCGGAGAAAAACTGGACGATGCCATATTGATAAAACAGATAGAAAGCAAGATAGACGACAAGCTCTTTAACTATACCGAAACCAGCGTGCGCGAAAATATACTGGTGGCTTTTAACAATCTTCCGGCAGGGCTGATAAAGACCAACGACTCGGCGTTATTTGGCAATTCGGGCGAGGCCATCCGCGAAATGAAACGCACCTATTGGGAAAACACAAGCAAAGAACGCAGCCTTTTAACATCGGTTATCAATCAATTATTGCAGCGGTCGCAAGACTACGCGAGCCTTATTGTAAAACCTCTAAAACTGATAGACGATGCAACCCCTGATAACCCGTAGCGATATTGCCCGCTACAAGCAAATATCTAAAACACCTTATGACGACAAGCTGCACGAGCAAATACTTGATGCGCAGCTGCTGGACCTTCAGCCGCTTATTGGCGAAAGCTTTTTCAACAAAATACTTTCTGCCCCCGAAGATTACGCCAACCTTTTAGAAGGCTGCATTTATGAACACGACGGCATAAGCTATACCAATTACGGGCTTAGCATGGTGCTTACCTACTTTGCTTATGCGAGGTACATGATGTTTTCGGGTACCGTAGATACACCGTTCTCGGTGGTAGAAAAACTAAGCGACAACAGCAGGCCGGTAGAGGCATCGGCTAAAAAAACATTGTATACCCTTAACCGGGAAGCGGCCGTGCAGGTGTGGGAAAACGTAAAGAACTACCTTATACGCACCGTGCACCCTGATTTTAAAACCTGCAAAACAAAGCAGGGAGGATTTCGATTTAAAAAAATAGGCTAATGAATATTATATCTACTGTAAACGACAAGCGCTTTTCTATAAACAACATACAGTACCTTAAAAATTATGTTACCGAGGTACATGGTAATAAGATTGAAATATTTAACTGCTACGAGCGGCACGATGTACTTTTAGAGTTAACGCATTACAGCAACTTTATGGTAGATGGCGTGCGCTACCCTAATGTGACAGATTTGCAGGCGGCACTGCTGCCGGTACTATATTCGCGCAATAACCTTGGTGGTGATAGTCCCGATATTGACCAGGACAATATTGAGATAGTACATTACTTAAGGAGTGCATCGGCCTTGCCGGAAAGTATATTAGCACAGATAAACAGCCTTGAAATGTATACGCTGGATGATAAACAGAGCCTGTGGTTTATCGTTTCTGTACCGGGTGCGCCAGGATTAAACGGAAGGATTACAAACCCGGATGTTTACAAATACAAAATGATAAACTACGGCAAAGGTACTTACGGGCTCGGTGCTTTTCAGTTATCCATAACCGATTTAGAACTGGCTTATGCAGCTCAGGCAACAGTGCAGGACGTTAAAGCACATGCTAATACACAGATTATTAATTATGGGGCTATTACAACAAGTATTGCTTCATGGGTACAGGTGCATAATCCCGCTTTCACTATACCGGCACCTGCAGATACGTATACCATTTTTACCGGAACTATAAATGGGACTGCGACAACGTACCTATGGGTAGGCACCGCAGGCACTAACGGTATAGGTGGCAGGTTAACATCTGCATCAGACTTTTTAGCAATACAAGAAACTGTAGTTACTACAGAGCAGGATAATGTAGATATTAAAAAGAGCTTTTTTTTACGTGGCACATTCGACAGCTTAACAATAATAAATACTATAAATAACTTACCCGCATATATAGTAAACGACAATCAATCAGTATGGTTTGTAGCCAGGGAACTCACATTCTTAGAAGTTGGATTAGAGGTATCAATACCCCCCAGAAACACAAACCCATTAGTATATAAATATAAAATGCTTAACAAAGGCAAGGGTATTTACGGTTCCGGGCATACACAGTTAAGATCTTCTGATATTGAATTGGTTTATAGCAATGAGGCTTCCTCAAACGATCTTGAAACTGCCGTAGAAACAGATATAGTTTCGTTCACACTTGCCACAGGGCAAACCATAAGTCAGTGGCTTAATACACAAATTACGGCTATAGTAATACAACCACAGGAAGAAGGCTATACTATATTTAAAAGTACAGGCACAGACAACAAATCCTATTTATGGATAGGTAACACAGGTACTTATGGTAGTGGCAGGACACAATCTGTAGATGATAATTTCCAGTTGCTTAATGAAGCGATTATCCCTATCAACCAAGATAACATTGATATTAAAAAGTCGTTTACCATACCTAACAATTATACTACTGCGAGCTTTGTTTCGGCAATAAATAATCTTCGTGCCTTTGAGGTAAAAGAGACGCAATCGGTATGGTTTATAGGCCGTCAGCAAACAATGATACAAGTACCTAATAGTCCCGCACTCGAACTACCAGTACGATTTTTAGGTCCATTGATACTTAAATATAAAATGCTCAACGAAGGCAAAGGCTGGTATGGGCAGGGAGGTATTGCCATAACTGCATCTGACATTGAACTGGTTTACACCAACGAAGCCTCTTTAGAGGACCTAGAGTCGGGCGCAGAAACGCAGATCATTACTTTTAGCTTAACTCAAAACCAGACAGTAAGCCAATGGCTTAACAGCCAAATCCCGGATAAAACCGTCCAGTCACAGGAAGAGGGCTATACAATTTTTAAAGGCACGGTAAATAACGAAGAATTATCGTATTTGTGGATTGGTTCAGCAGGAAGATACGGCACAGGGAGGATGCAAAGCACTACCGCCGATTTTCAGTTGCTTAATGATGTTGCCCCTGCACCATTTGTACCCGGTTACTCTCAGGTACTTGGGCAGAGTAACCGGACTTTGCAATATGCTGTTCATATTAATGAAGATACTGATGCCACTACTGCCTATGGTGCTGATGTAGTACATACGAGCAGAAGCGGGCAATCGGTTACCATAGATTTTGAAGAGCCCACGGGTACCGCAAGTTATATTATTCCTGCTAAGCCGACTAATGATATTTTTGCAATGGTAAGCGATGTACATAAACCGGTTAAAATGGTTGTTACAACAACCGCTGGTTTTGCAGATGGAACATACACGCTTCATGCAGAAGATAAGGATAAATGGCTGCTGTTTAAAATCGCAACCGATTTTACCATAAAAATCCCTGATGCTGTATTTGCAGCAAATACTCTTATAGAAGGCGAAACCGGAGATATTGGCCAGGCGACTTTTACAGGTAGTGGCATAACAATAAATCACGGTGCTTCGGAAAACCCAAAAACAGCCGAAAAGAACAGTGTGTTTGGATTGAAGTTTAGGTCGGCCACAGAGGTCTCATTATATGGTAAACTCGAATTAAGATAATTATGGGAGCAATTTTAGCAAGCAGAATGAGGCAGCGGTTGCTGCCTTTTATCTCTACATGGAAAACAGATAATATAAGTACTGGTAGTAGTGCCGTGAACCAAATTAAGCTTCCACTATATGATGGCGGCATTTATGATTTTAAAGTTGACTGGGGAGATGGGACATCATCACGAATTATTTCCTTTAATCAGGAGGAGGTAACGCATAACTATTTAGCTGCAGGAACATATATTATAACCTTAATAGGAACACTTATTGGATTTAGATTTAACAATCTGGGAGACAGGCTTAAATTATTAAATGTACAGCAATGGGGGTGCCTGCGCATAGCTAACATGGCTCGTGTTTTTTATGGTTGTGCTAACTTAGACCTAAGCGATGTAAATGATGTACTAAATTTAAAAGGTGTTACTGATATAAATTATATGTTTGCTCGATGCAGCTCATTAGCCAAAGTCAACCTAATATCAGATTGGGATGTTAGTACAATTACGAATATGAGCACAATGTTTTGGCAATGTTCAGTTTTTAATAGTCCGCTTCATGGCTGGGATACCCGTAATGTCACTGAAATGACCAGTATGTTTAGTAGTGCTTCTTCCTTTAATCAAAACATAAATAATTGGGATGTGAGTAGTGTTACAACAATGTTAGCCATTTTTAGTAATGCATCTTCTTTTAATGAGCCTCTATATAATTGGTATACAGGTCGAGTAACCAATATGTCAAATATGTTCACAGGAGCATCTTCTTTCAATCAAAATATAAGCAATTGGAATGTTAGTAAAGTAACCAATATGCAATCCATGTTCTATATTGCGCCCTCCTTTAATCAGCCTTTGAATAATTGGGATACAAGTAATGTAACAGACATGGCTCAGATGTTTTGCCGCGCAACAGCTTTTAACCAGCCTTTAAACAATTGGAATACTGGCAAAGTTACTAATATGACCAATATGTTTCGCCTTGCTGCTGGCCTTATGGGAGTGTTTAATCAGGATATATCTTCATGGGATACCGGCAATGTAACTAACATGTTCTACATGTTCGCCTATAATTCTGTTTTTAACCAGCCATTAAATAACTGGAATGTATCTAAAGTAACAATTATGGATTCGGTATTCAGGCAAAATTTTGCTTTTAACAAGCCATTAGATAATTGGGATACCAAAAATGTAATAAATATGGATGGTATGTTTATTGATGCTAAGGTCTTTAATCATCCCATTGATTCATGGAACCTAAGTAACGTTACTTCCATGATCGCAATGTTTCAAAACGCTACAGCATTCAATCAAAATATTACGGCTTGGGATGTTTCAAAAGTTAACAATTTTACAAATTTTATGTCAGGAAAAACATTTTCTGACTATTCTACCTTAAATTATAACGCATTACTTAATAGTTGGGCAGCACAAAATGTCCTTACTAACAAGTCTATTAATTTTGGCACAATAAGGTACACATCTGCAGGGCAGCCCAGCCGTAATTTTTTAACTGCCACAAAAAGGTGGAATATTATCGACGGAGGATTATCCACACAATAATTGTGTTCAAAATTGAATATTTGCAAATATTCTTAAAAGTGAAACTTATTCAATCGTTAATCATTTCGCTATTTGCAATCTTTATACCTGTACAGGGCATACTCATAGCGGTTGGGGCAGCCATAATCATAGATACAATAACCGGCATTTACAAATCGGTAAAAACAGGGCAGCATTTAATAAGCCGGCGCTTTGCAGATGTTATCCTTAAAATGTTTGTATATGAGCTGGTAATACTCATGTTATTCAGCATCGACTATTTCCTGCTTTCAGAGTTTTTTTGCCTGTGGTTCTCCGTTAATTATTTCTTTACCAAAACCTGCGCAATGCTACTCATTTTTACCGAGATGGTTTCTATCAAAGAAAATATAGAACAGGCTCACGGCATTAATATCCTTAAACAATTGCGCGAAGCTTTAAAGCGTACTAAAGACTTGAAAGATGAAGTATTTGACCTGACTAAAAACTCCTGATGGATAACCTAACCTTAACCCGCATAAATTACATGCATCCTGCTGTAAGACAGGAAGTACTTACTGCTTACAAACACATTAATAACACCCTTTTTGGAAAGAATATCCGGTTAAGATTTACCCATACATTACGCACCTTTAGTGAGCAGGATACTCTTTATGCTGCTGGCCGCACTAAACCCGGTAAAAAAGTAACAAATGCAAGAGCAGGGCAATCTGCGCATAATTATGGATTAGCTTTTGATATCGCCATACTTATTGATAAAAATGGCGATGGCATTTTTGAAACCGCTTCCTGGAATACCGCGTGCGATGATGATAAAGATGGCATACCCGACTGGACAGAAGCTGTTATCTATCTTAAAAAACTGGGATGGTTATGGGGTGGCGACTGGAAATCTTTCCCGGATTATCCTCATTTTGAGAAAACATTTGGCCACAGCTGGAAATCTCTTCAGGCAAAATATAATGTAGGAGATGTATTTAGCGAGGTTATTGATGGTATGACTTACAAATGGGTTAACTTATGAGAAAATACATTTACCCTATCATCATAATTATATTACTGCTAATGCTTATGTTTTCGACTGAACGATGCCAGTTTTATAACCAAAATGCCGATGCTAATTTTAAGGCTTTAACCGATAGTGTAACGTATTTTACAAACCGGTTAGGTACACAATCAGCAAGTATTAAAACATTGCAGTTGGATAAATTGCAGTTAGAAAAAACCATGCTTGCTAAAGACAAACAACTGGCAACCTTAACTAAAGAATTTAGCCGGGTTAAAACTGTTGTAAAATATAGCCAGACCATAAAATACGATACTATAGCTATAATATATACAGACACAGTACCGTGCATATTTAGCAGGGTTGGCAAAGTAAACACCCAATGGTACAGGTTTAATTACATTACAAACAATAAGGGAATTATCATAGATAGCTTAACAATAAACAATAAGGCAACTGTGATAACCGGTTTTAAGCGTTCCTGGTTTTTAGGTAAAGAGACTTTAAATACTACTGTTACCAATACTAACCCAAATATAATCATATCATCCTTAACATCGGCTCAGGTTATTGTACCCAACCCCTGGTATAAAAAGTGGTATGTATGGTTGGGCGCAGGAGTTATAGGTGGAATATTAGCTCATTAAGATAACCTTACTCAAAAACCTCCCGCAACACATCGAGCGATTTTGGCCTGCGAAAACTATCAAGGTGAAAAGCATAATAATCTAAAAGTATTTTTAATAACGCCTGCCTTTCTGTAACATGAAAGGCTTTGGTGCTGTTATCAAACTTTAAATACATAAGCCTGCGCAATAATGCTGTTTCGTGGGCATTAAGACAGCTTGTAGACTGATACGGAATAAAAACTCCTTCAGTCATTTCAAAATAAGGATGTTCGTGTTCCGAATTATCAGGATAAAAACCAAGGAACTTGGTTAGTTCTATAAGTAGTATGAGATGAAAGTTAACAACCTCGTCATGGCTATCCAGCCACAGTAATGCCGTTTCAAGAAAATTATACAGACTTTGGTTTTGCTCTTCCTCTTTAATGCAGTTATGAAGCATTTCCGACACAAAAAGGGCAATGCTTGTTTTAAGCATATTTGTGTTTACAGAAAGGTACGGAAAAGCCAATCTAACTTCTTTAAAATACTCCAGTGTACCTTTGTTTTTATGGGTAGCTTCCATATCTAAAATTGTAAGCGGCCGGAAATAAATAGTTTTCTGGCTGCTTTTTTTAGATGAAAATGCATCGCGCACGTAGTACGATTTTAACCCATCGCTCTCTGTAAAGCATTTTACCACCAGGCTTTTTTCCTGGTAACGCAACGCACTAAGTACTATAGCTTTTGTTTTTACAAGCAACTTTTCTAATTAATGAATTAAATTACGAATTACGAATGCTGAAAATTACTTTCCTGAAGTCTTAGCAAGTGAAGCTAAATCTTAAATCTACCTTCTGAATTCTTAAATCCTTATCGAACGACCATAACCTTTTTTACCTTGGTAAGCGCAGCATCTTCAGATGATATAAAGATCATGTATACGCCACTTGCTACTTTATATTTACCAAAGGCACGGGTATCCCACAGTATAGTTCCTCCTTCAGATGTTGTTTCGTATACAAGATTACCCTCTATATCGGTAATTTTTACGGTAGCCCTGTTTGTAAGGCCACTTATTTTTACATCGCCTTCAAAACCGGGGCGCACAGGGTTAGGGTATACATATACATTGCTCAGGTCGTCTTCCGCCTCTGTAGATGTACCTTTGTAAGATACCAAACCCTTATCTGTAGCAAAATATACCTCGCCGGTAATGTTGTCTATCTCTATATCGTTTATATTATTACTGGGTAGCGGCGAATTATCTTTAGTAAAATGAAAAAGGGTGCTTTGCCCATCGGGCGATACTAAAAATGCACCTGCTCCGGCTGTGCCTATCCATTTGTTATTAGATCCGTCTGTCTTAATATCAGTAACACTCTGCTCGTTCATAAGTTCTACCGGCACACCATCTTCAAGAAAAACAATGTTAGTGGCCTCAAGTGTATTCTCTGTCATAAAACGGTCGGCATACAACGTGCGCAATCCACTTGTTGTGCCTATCCATAAACGGTTACTGTTATCAATCTCTACACACTTTACATAAGTGCTTTCCAGTCCGCTGTCTGCATTTACAACAATAAACTTGTTGTTAAGCGCTTCATTAAACCCTACAAGACCTTCTGCAACAGTAGGGAGCCATTTTGTGCCATTCCTGTCTATAAGCATCTTGCCATAAGATGTAGTTTTTAAGTTAGGTAAAACATCTACAAGAGAATACTCTGTCCACCCGCCACCAGGTGAAAGCACTTTTAGCGGTTTCTCTACGTGGGCATTAGTCATCCATAAATTATTATTCCTGTCAAACGTACCGCCATTTATACGTACGCTTGTATAATCAGTACCTGTATAATCCTGTACGGTTTGCAGCTTTGTATTGTTAGGAGTTACACTATTATAAAGAGTAGTTGGCACATTATCTATTAGTTTTAGCAGCCCGGAATGGCCAGAGTTAAGGTATACCTCTTTTTCATTATTAGGATTAATACTAATATCTGAAATAGACTCGAATGGGCCAAAAACAGCAAGGTCATCATAGGGTATATTCTTCCAGCCTTCGTTAGTAAGTTTACTAACACCATATCTTTTATAATCGGGTGTATAAAAAGTATTATAGCCTCCAAAAACTGCCCATAAAAAATTACGCGATTTTTTTATAGAAAAAACATTGTCGCGCAAAGGCCCATCTGGTGTTATGTTTACAAATGGCCCCGAAAAGTTCATAGGCACACTAAACACCCCGCGTTCTGCAGTACCAATATAAAATGTTTGCCCCACAATAGTAGCACAGGTATACGTAATATCTTCCAGTTCGCCGGGTATCGCATTTATTTGTAGCTGCTGCTGAAACTGGCCGTTATATACAATGGTTTTTGTGGCACAGGTAGCAATCATATAACCACTGCTCTCCCTTAAATCTGTAGCGCCGGATGGAAGATTGCCAAAAGCAATACGCTCATCGCCCTGCAGGCGCACTATGTTTCCACTATTATCTATAGCAAAAAGGCCTGTACCAAAGGTAAGTATACCCGTCCAGTAAGTACCTGCAAACTGGGGTTGCCACTGGTTAAAATCGTTAAGGTTTGGGTTAGCAAGCAACGCACGGCGAATGCCAAACCCCTCGAAAGTAGCAGCATAAATATAGCCATTATAAATGGTAGACTGCCTTACGGCGACCTCGGCACCATTAGGGCCCAGGTAAAAAGTATCGCCAAACTCTAACGTGGCAAGGTTAAACTCTACAATACCAAAATCTGTAGAGAGGTATGCAATGCCATTATACTCGTATATATGGTTTATTTTCTTTTTTGTAGCTACAACAGTAGTTTCCTGCACTATAGCATTTTTAGATACTATACTGTTGTTAGCATTAATAATAACCAGGAGGCCATTGCTGTTGCCCACAAGTGTTTTGTTGAATGCCGCACTATAGTATATGGCCGATATTGTTTCTGTCTTAAGCCCATCTACAGATGTTATTGTTTTAAGCTCGCCGCTTACATTACTTTGCGAAAACATGGCGTTTTGAGATGCAGCAAAAACCCTGCTGCCAGACTGGGCAAGGTCTACTATATTAGTATACGAAAAATAGCTGCCCCATTGCTGGTTGCCTTGTGCGTTGCCGTTAAGGCAAAAGAGTAAAATAAATAAGGGGAGAAAATGTTTCATCAGCAATTATTTGCGCAAATATAGTTAAAACGCATTTATTGCAATTTTTGTATAACACGTATAAAAATAAAATAGCAGATGTTGTAATACAATATACTAAAAAACCTTAAAAACACATCAATGCTACATCTCTGCAGAAGTGTGATAGAGAATTGAATCTTTTTGGACAAACGTTGTAGGTGCGTTCATCATTTGAGGGAAGTACTTTCCTAATAGATTTTAAATTATAAAGTACACTATAACCCCAGTAAGGACTATAGTGTGAACACATCTCAATTATTTTTTTATCTCTTCTTTTGTCTTGAAACAAAAGAAGCAAAAATTCAAGGCTCTAACTTCTTATGCTACAAAACATAAGCTTCCGCTAAAAGATTTGAACTCGCTTCGCTTAAACAGCAAATCTTTTTTAACGCCTCAACTTATATTTTGCTTAACGCAACGAAGTTTAAGGCCTTAGCTTCACTCATTGTTGCTTACTCCTAAATCAGATACACATTTTGACGCTATGAGTGTAGTTACTCCCTCTCCTTTGGAGAGTCCCGATAGCTATCGTGAGGGGAGAGGACAAAAAATGTGGCCACACGATTGTCTCAAAAGAGGGAGCCTGCTACACTCAAATATACTTACTCAATCTGCGACTACCTAAAAAAACTACTCCACCCACTTGTAGTAGCGTGCACCTATAAGGTTTGTAATTTCTTCTTCAATAGTGTCAAGAACCCACTCGTTAACGGGGGCAAGCACACTGTACGTCTGTTCTTTTTTATGCAACTTTTGGTAGGTGTCAAAATCTATGGTGTGGCTTTGCGCAAGAGTTTCAAAAAGGCGGGCATTAGTGGCGGCAGCTTTCCAACCGGGTTGTAAAGTACCTTCAAACACCTTCGATTTAGACCCGCTTCCGTATGCCAGGAAGCCCAGTTTTTTGCCGGTAACATCGTTATCTGCGGCAGCATAATGCGCCATAGCCGAAAGGAAACCCATAAATACAGAACCCGTATACAGGTTGCCTATTAGCGACGAGGCAGGCTCTGCCGGAGCAAGTTTTTGTTTTACAAATGCGCGGTAATCATCGCCTTTGCTAATTTCGCGCAGACGGGTTTGGTAATCTGCCGGGTCTTCGTTTCCTGTTAATAATGGGGTATCGGCATCAAGAGCAAATATCTCGGCAAACATGCGTCGCCCCTGAAAAGCGTACGGCAGGTGCATGATAATGCTCTCCCATGTAGCGTATAATGATGATGTGGTATTGGTAAGTTTTTTAAAGGCATTATAGGCCTCACGGGTACGATCTGTATAGCAGGTATTGCTGTACTGGCCGTCAAAAACGGGCTGGTCTTTGTGTATCTCTATAACCGATTCCAGGTTGCCAAACCACGGTTCGTTAGCCGCTATATTTGTAATATCGCTTTTCTTTACTGTGCGGTAGGGCTTAAAAAAGTCGAATACCCCTTTAGTACTCACCGCCCAGTTATTTTCTATAGATAAAATTCGCGGGTTTTCCGAAACCAGAATGGCTACCGCACCGGCACCCTGTGTATATTCTCCGGTAGACTCCAGGTCGTACTTGGCAATATCTGTAGCAATAACAATAGCTTTTTTAGTAGGGTTTAGCCTCACATAATCTATACAGTTGTGCAGGGCATCCACCGCGCCTATACAGGCAAAAGTAAAATCTACCGTATCGCACTCCAGGAACGCGTTGTGCCCAAATTTTTGCTCCATTAGCGACACTAAAAACGAGCCTATGGGCTTAGAGCTGTCTATACCACTCTCTGTACCTACATATATACGTGCAATTTCGGCAGGGTTCAGGTCGTTATCAGTAATAAGGCGGGTAAGGGCATTGGCACCAAAAACCACGGCATCCTGATGTAAATCGGGCAACGTCATTTTAATAAGCCCAAGGCCTTTTTCAAGTTTATCGGGGTCAATATTACGGGCGTGCGCCAGTGTTGTTATAGGGAGGTGAATTTTAGCAACATCATACGCAATAGCGTCTATTCCGGTAGTCATGGTTTTTGTTTATGGGTATTAACGCAAATTTAAAAATAAATAGTGTAATATAAGGATTGACAGGGGGAGTTAGCCACGAATTGCACAAATTATCCCTAACCAATATACCTCTTTACAGTATCCCAAAGGGCTTACAGTTTTTACACGAATTTCACTAATTAGCACTAATTTTTATGGTATCGATTATTGATGGGGGTAAAAAGCGGTTTTAAAAACATATTTTATTTGTGCTAATTAGTGCAATTCGTGGCTAACAATCCTTATTTTAGCAGCTTTATTTATATTCATTATCAATAAGCATGAAACGATATTTCCTTTTAGCCGCTCTTATACTAAGCCTTGCCGCAACCGCACAGGACAAGCAGGGTTACCAACTGTACACCAAAGCCGGAAAAAAAACTACCTACGATAAGTTGCTTAAGGCAGCCGCCGGTACCGATGTGTTGTTTTTTGGCGAGCAGCACGATAACTCATTGGTACACTGGCTGCAGTTAGAGCTCACTAAAGACCTTGCCGAAAAGAAGCCCCTGGTACTGGGTGCCGAAATGATTGAGGCCGATAACCAGAAACAGCTTAACCAGTACCTTGCCGGACAGATAGACCAAAAGGTATTTGACAGCGTTGCCCGCTTATGGAAAAACCATAAAACAGACTACAAGCCACTCGTAGATTTTGCTAAAGAAAAGCACTACCCGTTTGTGGCAACTAACATTCCGCGCCGCTATGCCAGCCTTGTGTACAAGCAGGGTTTTGGTGCTTTAGATAAATTAACGCCCGAAGAAAAAACATGGATAGCCCCTCTGCCCATTGCTTATGACCCCGAATTGCCGGGTTATAAAGAAATGCTGGCTATGGCCGGTGGCCACGGTGGCGATAACCTGCCCAAAGCGCAGGCGGTTAAAGATGCTACCATGGGCTACTTTATAGCGCAAAACCTTAAGCCGGGCACTATTTTTATACACTACAATGGCTCCTACCACAGCGATGGTTTTGAGGGTATAAACTGGTACCTTAAAAAAGACAAACCGGGCATTAAAATTATTACCATTGCCGCCGTTACCCAAAAAGACATTAATAATCTTGATGCCGAATTTCTAAACAAAGCCGAATTTATCCTTGTTGTAGATGAGGATGTGACGAAGACGTATTAGTTTTTCAGTATTCAGTGGTCAGTAATCGGTATTCAGATCGCAGTCCCTGGATGAGTAAGCGCATGAGTGTAGCTGGCTCCCCTCTTGAGAGGGGTTGGGGGTGTGTTATTATCTTTTGTCTTAAAACAAAGAAACAAAAATTCAAGGCTCCAACTTCTTATGCTACACTCAGCCGGAATCCGCTTGAGTAAATCGGCCGGAATTCCCTCTCCTTAGAGGGTTGGGGGAGAAAATAGAGAGATTGTCCGCACGATAGTATCAAGACCCGAACAGCTGCACTTATACATACACTTCGCAAAGCCTGCAATTCCTTATAAGCTATCGTTTTAAAGCACTAAAACGGTATAGTTGTATTTCGCCATCTTAAATATATGAAATGCGGAATTTTGATTCTGTTGCGTTTTTTTAGGTATTTTTAATATAAAAAAATGGAAATTATAATTTTTGACTGATAATACTTTAAAAAATCTTCACTTTATATTCATTATAAATTAGGCAACAGGGGTTGCGGTTAAATTCATTTAGCCTTAAATTTGTTTGATTTTTAAAAAACCTTTTATATTTTAATCAAACATTATGGCAAAATCTGCATTTTTGAAGTCTTCCATTGCTAAAAAATACTGGATGGCTTTAACAGGTTTATTCCTCTGCCTGTTCCTTGTAGGGCATTTAATAGGTAACTTACAGCTCATTTTTGCTGATGCACTTGCGTTTAACCTGTATGCGTTGTTCATGACAACAAATCCGGCGGTTAAGGCATTATCTTACCTAACGTATATCTCTATCCTTTTCCACGCGATAGATGGTATTTACCTGGCGGTGCAAAACCAAAAGGCAAGGCCTATTAAATATGCAATGAACAAGCCGGAAAGAAACACCATCTGGGCATCGCGCAACATGGCTGTTTTAGGAACCGTTATCCTTGTATTCATTGTAACGCATTTGGTAAACTTTTGGGCAGTAATGCACTTTAAAGAGGATATGCCATTGCAAACCATTACCATAAAAGGCCCGCAACCGGGTACAGACCAGCAATTTTACATTACCACAGGATCCGGTCAGTCGCGATTTCTTCCGGTAAGCCAGGTAGATGGCCAAAAACTTAAAAGGGAAGGCAATAAATTTTACTATATGCTAAGCCCTGATCAGCCGGGCAGTACAGATGCCAAAGGTACCGATGCCAAGAGCGAAAAAGTATTTTTTGCAGAAGGCTACAAAGACCTTCATAAAATTACTGTAGAGTTCTTTAAAGATCCTACATATGGCTTATTAGCCACTATATTATACGTGTTTGCAATGATCGTGCTTGGCTTTCACCTTTACCATGGTTTTGGCAGTGCATTCCAGTCTCTTGGGGCAAACAATCCTAAATACAACGGGCTTATCAAAAACTTTGGAAAAGGCTTTGCTATCATAGTACCTTTCTTTTTTGCTATCATCCCGTTATACATTCACTTTTTACTTAAATAATCAACGTCAATCAACATGAAGTTAGATTCTAAAATACCCGAAGGGAATATCTCCGATAAATGGACCGATTATAAAGACCACTTAAAACTGGTTGCCCCAAACAACAGGCCTAAGCTTGATATTATTGTAGTGGGCACCGGCCTTGCAGGAGCATCTGCCGCTGCATCATTTGCAGAGATGGGCTACAATGTTAAGGCATTTTGTTTTCAGGATTCTCCACGCCGTGCACACTCTATTGCTGCACAGGGTGGTATAAACGCTGCTAAAAATTACCAGAATGATGGTGATAGTATATACAGGTTATTTTATGACACTATAAAAGGGGGCGACTACAGGGCGCGCGAAGCTAACGTGCACCGCCTTGCAGAAGTATCCGGTAATATCATCGACCAGTGTGTGGCTCAGGGTGTTCCTTTTGCCCGCGATTACGGCGGAATGCTGGATAACCGCTCTTTTGGTGGTACACAGGTACAGCGTACTTTTTATGCTGCAGGGCAAACAGGCCAGCAGTTATTATTAGGTGCTTATTCGTCGCTTTCGCGCCAGATAGGCCAGGGGCGTGTACACATGTACAACCGCCACGAAATGCTTGATATTGTTAAGGTAAACGGCAAAGCGCGTGGTATTATAGCACGTAACCTTGTTACCGGCGAGCTTGAGCGCCACTCCGGCCATGCTGTTATTATAGCATCGGGCGGGTATGGTAACGTATACTTCCTTAGTACAAATGCTATGGGAAGTAACGTAACCGCAGGCTGGAAAATACACAAAAAAGGGGCTTATTTTGCTAACCCTTGTTTTGTGCAAATTCACCCTACATGTATCCCGGTACACGGCGAGAACCAGTCGAAACTGACCCTGATGTCAGAATCATTGCGTAACTCAGGCCGTATATGGGTTCCTAAAAAGAAAGAAGATGCCGAGGCTATCCGCGCAGGAAAGCTAAAAGCTACAGATATTAATGAAGAAGACAGGGATTATTTTCTTGAAAGAAGGTATCCTGCCTTTGGTAACCTTGTACCGCGCGACGTTGCAAGCCGCGCTGCAAAAGAGCGTTGCGATGCCGGTTTTGGTATAGAGGCTAATGCTACTAACGAGGGTGTTTACCTTGATTTCTCATCAGAGATTATCAGTAAGGGTAAACAAACCGCTTATGCTGCGGGTAACCATAACCCTACAGATGAAGAGGTTATTAAGCTTGGTAAAGCATGGATAGAGGAAAAATATGGTAACCTTTTCCAGATGTACCAGCAAATTACCGACGAAAACCCTTATGAGGTACCTATGAAAATTTATCCTGCGGTACACTACACAATGGGTGGTGTATGGGTAGATTATAACCTGCAAAGTACTATACCGGGCTGTTTTGTGGCCGGTGAAGCTAACTTTAGTGACCACGGTGCTAACCGCCTTGGTGCATCTGCACTAATGCAGGGCCTTGCCGATGGTTATTTTGTACTGCCTTATACAGTATCTGATTACCTTGCGGGCGAAATTGCCACAGGTAAAATACCTACAGATTCGGCTGAATTTACGGAGGCAGAAAATGCTGTACGTTCTCAATTAGAAGGTTTCCTTAACAATAAAGGAACAAAATCGGTTGACTTTTTCCATAAAAAACTGGGCCACATTATGTGGAACAAAGTGGGTATGGGCCGTAATGCGCAGGGTCTTACAGAGGCTATTGCCGAGATTGCAGCACTTAAAGAAGAATTCTTTAGGGATGTTTATGTACCGGGAACTACAGATGAGCTAAACACTGAGCTTGAAAAAGCGGTACGTGTTGCTGATTTTATAGACCTTGGGCAGCTTATGGCACGCGATGCTTTACAGCGCAACGAGTCTTGTGGTGGCCACTTTAGGGAAGAATACCAGGATGCAGAAGGCGAAACCCTTCGTGATGATGAAAACTTTGCGTTTGTAGGCGCATGGGAATATCAGGGCAATGATATTAATGCCGAGGTATTGCACAAAGAAGAGCTTAAATACGAGTACATAAAAATTGCCGCAAGGAATTACAAATAAAATAACACCATGGCTTCTAATAAAAATATAAACATACACCTTAAAATTTGGCGTCAGAAAAACGCCAAAATCAAAGGTAGCATAGAAACGTACAAACTTGATAATGTATCTACAGACAGTTCGTTTCTTGAAATGCTGGATCAGTTAAATGAGCAGCTTATAAATACCCAAAAAGAACCCATAGCTTTTGACCATGACTGCCGCGAGGGTATTTGTGGTGCATGTTCGCTATACATAAACGGCCAGGCGCACGGGCCGGCAAGCCAGGTTACTACCTGCCAGCTGCACATGCGCTCGTTTAAAGACGGCGATACCATATATGTAGAGCCGTGGAGAAGTAAAGCTTTCCCGGTTATTAAAGACCTTATTGTAGACCGTAGCTCGTTCGACAGGATACAGCAGGCGGGTGGTTTTGTATCGGTAAACACATCGGGCAATACTATAGATGCTAATGCTACCCCGGTACCTAAGCATGATGCCGACAGGTCTTTTGAAGCTGCTGCATGTATAGGCTGTGGTGCTTGTGTGGCAAGCTGTAAAAACGGTAGTGCTATGCTGTTTGTAGGTGCTAAGGTATCGCAGTATGCATTGCTTCCGCAAGGTAAAGTAGAGGCTACACAGCGTGTACTTAACATGGTACGCCAAATGGATGAAGAAGGTTTTGGTAACTGTACCAATACCGGAGCCTGCGAAGTAGAGTGCCCTAAAGGTATCTCTCTTGAAAATATTGCCCGTATGAACAGGGAATATCTTTTTGCAAGCATAAAATAAGAAAACAAAAACTGACTTATATTGCTAAGAACGCATCCTGTAACGGGATGCGTTTTTTTTTAATTAATAGCCGCGACTGTAAAAGTCTTATACGGCTAAGCTTGCACTTGTTTGGCACATATAATTTTAAGTTATTTGCCCCACGTTAACTTTTGCACAAACACGCCATGATTAAAGCAATACTTAAGGACCTGTTTACATTTATAAAGAAGCCCGACGATACCCAGATTGTATTACCTGTAAAAACGAAGTTTTTTTATGTAGTAGTATTGCTTGTGTTTGAGTTTATACTTTCCTACCTGCTTATATTTCCTGTTTTAGACGGCATAGATAATTTATTAAATCTTCGCTCTTCCGATGAGGAGTATTATACCGTAACAAAATCAGTAGCCATTTTTGTTATTGTTGTACCGTTTATAGAAGAGTTGATTTTTAGGTACGTTTTGCGGTATCAGGGGTTCAAAACTAAAGTTATCACTGCATCTGCGTGGCGCAGGTTTTTTCCTTACCTGGTATACTCGCTGGGCATTTGCTTTGGCTTTATACACTTAAGCAACTATACAAACAGCAGCAATTTGTTTTTTGCCCTGTCGCCGCTTATTATTTTAACCCAGCTTACCGGCGGGCTTATAATTACTTTTATACGTGTAAGGCTTAATTTTATTTGGGGGGTGCTATATCATGCACTATGGAATTTTTTAGTTATTGTAGCCATACCATTAGCCCAAAATTCATTTACAGAGCCTTATATTGAGACAACTACAAACTATTCTGTTACAATTAATGAACAACTGTTTCTTAACGACAGTAAAGAACAAAGTATAAAAATAGATAGTGCAGCGGGTAAAATTCAGCGTATAGATGTAAAGCAATACTATCTGCAAACTTTATTAGATACCCTTTACACCAAAGATAAATACTATGGCGGCGAGGTATTAATAAACCTGGAGCTTACCTCTAAGCACGGAATTAAAAAGGACGAATTTATAAACATCCTTAAAAAGGAATATGAAATTGAATAACCCCTAAAAAAACAAAGCCCGCCAAAAACTAAGGCGGGTTTAGATAAAATACAATAATGGTGTTATATTGTTTTGTTTACCAGTGTAGCACTTGCCTGTGCAGTAGGCAGTACTAAAAGGTCGGCAATGTTAACGTGGTATGGGCGGCTGATGACAAAGTGGATAATATCGGCAATATCCTCTGCTTTAAGCGGTTCAAACCCCACATAAACACTCTCTGCCCTTTCGCGGTCGCCTTTAAAGCGCACTTCGCTAAACTCGGTATCTACCATACCCGGGTTTATAGCACCTACACGAATGCCATACTGGTTAAGGTCCATGCGCATACCCTGGTTTATGGCATCTACAGCGTGCTTGGTAGCGCAGTACACATTACCATTAGTATATACCTCTTTACCGGCTATAGAGCCTATGTTTATTATGTGGCCGCTCCTGCGTTCTACCATTCCCGGTATTACTTCTTTACTTACGTACAGCAGGCCTTTAATATTAATGTCTATCATGGCATCCCAGTCTTCCTCGTCACCATTTTCTATAGGGTCCAGGCCATGGGCGTTACCGGCATTGTTTATCAGTACATCTATATGGGCAAAATCTGGCGGCAGGGAGGCGATAGATTTCTTTACCTCCTTTTTTTTACGCACATCAAAGTTAAGGGTGTGCACCTCTGTAAGTGCCGAGAACTCATCCTGAAGTTCGGCCAGCCGGTCTTCGCGCCTTCCGCAAATAATAAGCCTGAATTTATTTTTAGCTAAAAAACGTGCCGTAGCCCTGCCTATGCCACTTGTTGCGCCTGTTATGAGTACTGTCTTCATTTTTTATTTCAGATTTCAGATCGTAGATTTCAGATTTCTCCGTCGCCCACAAAATTGTATTTTGATTTTTGTTGTTTAGTATCTGTCAGCTATTTCGTTTTCGGCAACTATATTTCGGCCATAAAATTAAACAAAAGGCTTGTTTATTAAGGCATGCATAGTAAAATAAATGCAAAACCTCCTGCCGTTTTGCATATACCTTTATTATAATACGTAAATTGAGCGAAATTATAGCAAACCCGCAGGCTTTGGCATTATTTTATGCTATAATTTTTAACAGTTTATACTTTAATTAAAATAGTTTCGTTGTAAAACAGCCCTTACAAGGGCTTTTGCTATGAATTGCCAAATCGTTAATAAAAAAATGTACTATTACACAGTTACTTACAAATTCAACACTGTCATTAACAACACGTTAACAGGTAATGGAAATTTTTCGGCAATGAATTTGCAATATGAAAAAAGCTTACTAAATTCACACTCCAAATTTTAATATACTATGGAAGATAATACTGCCGCTTTAGATATAAGGGCGATCAACGAAAAAATAGAAAGAGAAAGCGCCTTTGTAGACCTGCTCGTAATGGAAATGAACAAGGTTATTGTAGGCCAAAAATACATGATTGAGCGACTGCTTATAGGCCTTTTAGGCCAGGGGCACATACTGCTTGAGGGTGTACCGGGACTTGCAAAAACACTTGCCATTAATACATTATCGCAGGCAGTGGCAGGGAGCTTTAGCCGTATACAGTTTACACCCGATCTATTACCGGCAGACGTTGTGGGTACCATGATATACAACGTTAAGCAAAACGAATTTACCATAAAAAAAGGGCCAATATTTGCAAACTTTGTCCTTGCCGATGAGATTAACAGGGCTCCGGCAAAAGTACAGTCGGCTTTGCTTGAAGCCATGCAGGAAAAGCAGGTTACCATAGGCGAAGAAACCTTTAAACTGCAAAAGCCGTTCCTTGTAATGGCAACCATGAACCCTGTAGAGCAGGAAGGTACCTACCCGTTACCGGAAGCCCAGGTAGACCGTTTTATGCTTAAGGCTGTTATAGACTATCCTAAAATGGAAGACGAACGCCTTGTAGTGCGTGCCAACCTTAAAGGTGCTTTCGAAACCGTGAACCAGGTAGTATCTGTAGACCAGATATTAAGGGCACAGGCCGCTGTGCGCGAGGTATACATGGATGAGAAAATAGAGAAGTACATTCTTGATATTATTTTCGCTACCCGTTACCCTGAAAAATACAAGTTAGAAAAACTAAAACCGCTTATAAGCTTTGGCTCATCGCCAAGGGGAAGCATCAACCTTGCTACCGCTGCTAAGTGTTATGCATTCATTAAACGCAGGAGTTATGTAATTCCGGAGGATGTTCGCGCTGTAGTACACGATGTATTGCGCCACCGTATAGGTATTACGTATGAGGCTGAAGCCGAGAACGTAACATCTATAGATATTATTAATAAGATAGTAAACG